>Ga0272441_10003020_pt1 | contig 33008 bp, 33 predicted proteins | sample SSMProp6N_FD_193582 | JGI IMG/M metagenome (GOLD analysis project Ga0272441, IMG submission 193582) | Marine sediment archaeal communities from Little Sippewissett salt marsh, Falmouth, MA, United States - SSM-Prop-6N | ecosystem: Environmental > Aquatic > Marine > Wetlands > Sediment ... | reverse complement strand
TCATTTCATCGGGAAGGTCTATGTGCTTCAGCTCAACGTTGGCAACCTTGATGCCCCAGGGGTCCGTCTGCCGGTCAAGGATTTCCTGAAGCTTTATGTTCAGCTTTTCTCTTTCCGCCAGCAGCTCATCAAGATCGGCTCCGCCGCAGATGCTTCGCAGCGTTGTCTGGGCCAGCTGTGATGTTGCATACAAAAAATCCTCTACCTCAACAATCGCCTTATCGGGCTCAACCACCCTGAAGTAGACAACCGCATTGACCTTCACCGAAACATTGTCCCGGGTGATGACATCCTGGGCCGGGACATCCAGGACAACAAGCCTCAGACTTACCTTCCGCATCTTGTCAACTACCGGTATCAATAAAATCAAACCCGGCCCCTTGCCGCCGACAAGCCTCCCGAGCCTGAAAATTACACCTCGCTCGTATTCGTTTAGTATTTTTATTGCTGCTGAAAGAAACATAACGGCCAGTACTACTACAACGACTATCGGAACAGTCATGGGTCTACTCCTTTGTCTTTCTTTGACGCCTTCATAAAGATATCTCTAAATACAAGATACTTTCCGGACATAATGGCGCTCTGGTTCCAAGCATTTATTTACACACCTTTCTGGCAGATCCATAATCGGGACTTTTTATTTAAACGGCTCCTTGATAATATCCTTTGCGCCCTTGATAGAGTCCTTTAGTACGTTTCTTACCGCTTTAGAAGCATCCGAGCCGATTTCATCTGCGGCTTCAATGGCCCCGGTTACTATCTGCTTCGTAGCCTCGCCTACGTCTGCACCGACCTCTCCTGCAGCCTTTATGGCTTCCTGGGTTGCGATAACCGCGGTTTTTCCCACATCGGCTCCAACCTCGGAGGCACCCTTTACAATACCCTTGACGGTTGCCTTCAGGGTCACCAGAACGTCTTCGCTGACCTCACCCGCGGCACTCACGGCGCCTTTGATAATGTCGGCTACGCCCTTTTCAAGGGCCTGGGCAACCTGTGAGACACCGTCAACTGTTGTCAGCAGCACGTCACGTACGGCCTCCACGATTGCTCCTGCGGTATCTCCCGTGGTTTTGATTGAACCGATTAAAGCTTTTTTTGTTGTTCTGCCGATTGCTGTTAATGAGTATTCTTTCATGGCGATTCCCTTTCTTTGTTGTTTTTAATAATCATCCATGCCCTCAGGGTACATGGGCAACGATTTCTCCTTTTTCGGTTTCTCCGCAACCATTGCTTCCGTTGTGATCAGCAGCGAAGCCACGCTTGCGGCATTTTGCAAAGCACACCGGACGACCTTCTTGGGGTCAATCACACCGGCCTGCACCAGGTCTTCATATTTTTCCGTCTGGGCGTTGAACCCGAAACCGCCTTTTCCTTCCTTTACCTTTTCAATCACGATCGAACCGTCATAGCCGCCGTTTTGTGCTATCCAGCGCAGGGGCTCAACCACGGCCTTCTTGATAATATTCACGCCCAGCTGCTGCTCGGGGTCATCAATCTTGAGCTTTGCAAGCTCGGGCAGACACCGTACCAGCGCCACGCCCCCGCCCGCAACGACTCCCTCCTCCACGGCCGCTCGGGTGGCGTGCAGGGCATCCTCGACGCGGGCTTTCTTTTCTTTCATCTCGATTTCGGTTGCCGGCGGCAATTACTTTTCCCTGCATTGGTTTTTCCTTAGCCGTATCCGGAATGATAATGCCGCCTTTTGTCTGGGCATCCTCTTCAATTCTTTTGACCAGTATCCGGTCCTGTAAAGGTTTTAATTTCATGGAGTTTTCTCCTCATATTAAATAATTGTTTTTCAGAATTTTCTGCGCCTGATACTTTTCTAAAGATTTCAGGACTGCAAAACCTTTCTCATGGCCAGCTTTTTCAAAACCCTGTCTGTATGGCGTTGCACTGCACCGGGACTGATCTTAAGCTTGCCTGCAATGCCCTCTGCGCTGATCCCTTCCCCGACAAGTTCAATAATTTTGCGTTCAAGTCCGGTTATCCGGCTGCCGGCTGAGCAGCGCTTCAATGCCGTTTTGCAAAAACGGGTTGTCCTCTATGAGCAGCACTTTGATTTCATTCGCGGCCTCACCTCAGAAAAGAGCATATACGTGGTTCTTTGTTTTATAGTGAGAGTGTAGAATAATGTTCATGAGAAGGGTATCGGCCAAAAGAATGAAAAGGGAGTTAACTCTTTGGAGGGGTATTTTTTCTCCGGAGGAGGGTTGAAAAAGAGATACATCGAACTTGACAGAACCCGTAATACCGCAGGGAGAAGGTTGCGTCATACTGTTCCTGAGGCACAATAAAGGGCATAGTTCCCTTTTTTGGCGATGCGCATCAGTTTTCCTTTGCGCTCAGTGCTTCGAAACCGGAAATGACGTCGAACAGTTCCTCGTCGATGCCGCTCTGGCGCAAACGATGGGATGTCCTGTTGAGGTTCTCCAGCAATTCGTCGATGTTTTTGTCGGCGCGCTGCATCGCTGCCAGGCGGCTCGCGTTCTCGCTCGCAAGCGATTCGGCGCACGCCCGGAAGAGCGAGACGAAAAGATATTCACGGATGAGCGCACGTACGGTCGCGGTCCCGTCACCAATGACCTCGGACAGGTTTTTTGTCGGCCAGGGGAGTTCGGCCAGGTTGCGTAGCCAGTTTTCGTCCAGCGGCAGCAGCTGTTGGCTGACGGGTGCATAAAGCCCCCCGGATTTAGGCCGGTTGTAGAAGAGGTGAAGCTCGGTGACTTCGCCCCGGCTGTGAAGTGTCTCGCTCTCCATGAGAATCTGCCCGACGAGCGGGGTGATCGCCTTCACGGAGTTCGGCACGGGGAAGAGCCCCATCAGCGGCAGACCGGCATCCGCCAGGCACGCTTGAACGCGCTCACCGACAGGCCAGATCTTGTGTTTAACCGCAGGCAAAGCCGACAGCGTCTTGAGCGCATAACTGGCCACCACATCATTAAACCGGCCTACCAGCCCCTGGTCTGAGCCGTACACCACTGCGCCAATCGTCCCCATACCTGTTTGTCTTTTACGTTCTGCAAATAGGGGCGTCGGCCCGTTTTCCCGGAAGCATGCGCCCAGCCCCAGTTCCACCGTGCTATAATAGTCAGCCAGGGCCCGGACTGATTGCTCGTATTGTCCGATGCTTGAGGCGGCTACGGCCTTCATTGTGCGGACGACGGATTGAAGATCCCCGGCGCAGCCGATCTTTCGGCGCAGGCTCGCTGTGGTGTCGCTCATGACTCCTCGTCGAGTTCAGGTGAGGGCTTGAACTGGAATTCTTCAAGCGCTTTGCGGGCGATTTGGATAATTATTTCACGATCCTCGTCGCTCACTTTTGGGGCGGTATCCAATCGCCCGCGCACTTTCGCAGGGATATCCGCCGCTGCCTCGAGCAATGCATGCTCGGCGTCCGTCATCCGGTCAAGCGGCACGAAGTCGAACAGTTTTACGGTCAAAGCCAGCAGCACAGCAATTTGCGCGGGCACGGACACCGGGGCAAATTCCGGCTGTTTGAGACAGGCGCGAATTCGCCGTCCGTGCTCGATGATTGTGCGGGTGCCTTCGTCCAGGCGTGCTCCGAACCGGGAAAAGGTTTCCAGTTCCTCAAACTGCGAATAAGCAAGCTTCAGTCCGCCCGCCACCGTGTGGTAGGCTGCCCGCTGCGCTTTACCGCCAACGCGCGAAACGGATTTGCCGACATCAACCGCGGGCAACAGGCCCAATTCAAATAGCGACGGGGAGAGGTATATCTGGCCATCCGTGATGGAAATCAGGTTGGTCGGAATATAGGCGGAAATATCCTGCGCCTCGGTTTCAATAATGGGCAGCGCGGTAAGGGATCCACCACCAAGCCCCTTGCGCAAATGCGTCGCACGTTCGAGCAGCCGCGAGTGAATATAAAATATGTCGCCGGGGAACGCTTCGCGTCCGGGCGGACGGCGCAGCAAAAGAGAGAGTTCGCGGTAGGCGCGTGCGTGATGGGTGAGGTCGTCGTAAACAATCAGCACATCCCGGCCCGCCTCCATGAAAAATTCAGCGATGCTGGACGCGGCGTAAGGAGCGATGTACGCCAGGCCCGGCGGGTCGTTACCCTCGGTCACGACGACGACGGTGTATTCCATCGCGTCCTTTTCCTGCAGGGTTGCCACGGCCTTTGCGACGGCGGACGCACGCTGACCGACAGCACAATAAACGCACAGCACCTGTTGGTCACGCTGGTTGAGAATGGTGTCGATCGCAATGGCGGTCTTGCCCGTCTGGCGGTCGCCGATAATCAGCTCGCGCTGGCCGCGTCCGATGGGAATGAGCGCATCGATTGCTTTGATGCCGGTCTGGAGAGGTACCGTAACGGGCGCGCGATCCATGATGGGCGGGGCAGGGCGTTCGACGGGCAGGCGGTTCGTGGAGGCCACCGGCCCGTTGCCATCCAGTGGCACCCCGAGCGGGTCTATAACGCGCCCGAGCAATCCATTTCCCACGGCCACGTCCATGACCCGGCCCGTGCGCCGGACTTCATCTCCCGTGTGAAGCCGCCAGTAGTCGCCAAGCAGAACAACGCCAATTTCATCTTTGTCGACGTTGAATGCAATGCCGGGCACATTGCCGGGAAACGTAACAAGTTCATCAAAACCAACGCCTGGCAGACCCGACACCTTAGCGATGCCGGTAGCGACACTGGTGATCGTGCCCACTTCACGGGGCGTTAGCTGCGCCGTGAATGCTTCCCGCACCTGGCTTATGTCAGCAAACGCACTTTCAAAAACGCTCTTAAGGATTTCAGGCCCCATGTTTATTGTCTCTCTGCTTCGGTGTTTGGCTTTTCACGTTTCGGAGCGGCACTGGCTTCAGGCGTGTCCTTCTCCTGTAGAAGCTCGGAGACTCCATTTTCCATCGACGCAAGATACTCTGCTATGCTCCACGCCACCTTTTGTCCATTTGTGGTGAGTTCAATGCCGCTGATCAGGTCGGGAGCGATCTCGAACCGGACAGGTGTTTCAGCCGCGAAGGTCTTGTTGAACGCATTTTGTATTGCATTACGCTGCTCCGCAGGCAGCTCAAATGCGCTACGCACGATCGCGGGGTCGGGCGCTGTCGCAAGGGCTTCGGCGAGGACTGCTTTTGCCTTGCCGTCCATCTTTCGCAAGCGCAGGGTGAAAACCTCAGCCATGCGCTTTTCCAGGCTCGTCCCGGCGAGATCCGTCAGGGCCTTTCGCGCGATAGCAAATACTTCCTGCTGTGCCCGGCGGGTGATTGCCTGATGCAGGACCTGCTCTTCGTTTCTCAGTGCTTCCTGGCGCTTAAAACTCAAATCCGCGGCGGCCAGCCTCGCTTCGTCGAGAAGACGCTGACGTTCGGCTTGTGCCTGATCCTTCGCCTTGCCCAGGAGATCGTCGCGCTGGCGGTCAAACGCGTCGTTTTTTTTCTGAAACATTTCGTGCTCTTTTTCGGCTTCGGATTTCCTGGCGTCGGCGTCCGATAGCTCTTTGGCAATACGCTTCTCCCGCGCGTCGATGGCGTGGATAATGGGTTTGTAAAGGAAGCGCTTCATCAACAACACCAGGATGAGAAAGTTGAGCGCCTGCGCAATGATGGTGAACCAGTCGATGAGCATAGGTTTATTTTCCTCCCGCCAGGGCAATGACGTGATTCCAGAACGGATTGGCAAAAATGAGAATCATCGAGACCACAAAGCAGTAGATGGCCGTGGATTCGATCATCGCCAGGCCTACGAACAAGGTTCGGGTGATGGTAGCGGAGGCATCAGGCTGCTGTGCCAGCGAACTCAGCGCCGTAGCGACCGCCTTGCCTTCCGCCAGCGCAGGCCCCATAGTGCCGAAGCCGGTGGTGATGCCGGCGATGACAATTGATGCCACCGCGATAATCGTCATGTTGTCCATAGTATCTCCTTTTGTAGTTATTGGTCATGCATCACCGTTTTGGATCGACTTCAATTTTGGGCTTGCGCACTTGCGTGGCGGCCGCAATGTACACCGCTGCCAGAATGCTGAATATGTAAGCCTGCACCATGCCGGTGAGCAGGCCGAGAACGGTCATGATGATCGGAAAGATGAAGGGCGTAATCGTGATCAGGATAGCGATAATCATCGTCCCGCTCATCATGTTACCGAATAAACGGACGGCCAGGGCCAGGGTGCGTGAGATTTCGCTGATGATGTTAAACGGAAGCATTATGAACGTCGGTTTCACATAGGACGTGAGGTAGCTGCCCACCCCCTGATTCTCGATGCCGAAGAACGGCACGGCCACAAACACGCACAGCGCGAGAGCAGCTGTTGTCGAAAGCGATCCGGTCGGCGGCTCGTAGCCGGGGATAACGGTACACAGTGCGGCTGCGGCGACAAACAGGAAGAGCGTGCCCAGAAAGCCGATATATTTCTCCGGCTGACGCAGCCCCACCTCTTCAATTTGTTTCTCCATGCCGGTGACGACGATTTCCAGAAGGTTCTGCCAGCGGGAACGTGTCATGCCGGTGGAAAGTCTGCGCGTAATCACTTTTGAGCCGACGGCCAGCACGAACATCAGACCCCACGTGAATACAATGGTGGCATTGAGCTTGAGAAACCCGTATTGCCAGAAGATAATCTCGTCAGGGCTGAGGTGCATGGCTGGCCTCCTGCGGCACATACGTTGGCTTTTGCGTTATTCGGGTGAGCCGCTTCACGATAAGGCGCGCAATGACAAATCCAAGGAGGCACACCAGAAGCCTCTCCCAATGACCGCGCCCGACACAATAGAATCCTGCCAGGGCAATGCTCATCCGCAGCAGCAGACTGCCCAGGAACCAAAGCGCCGGCCGGTGGGACGCAACGCCCCTGCGGATTGTCCACCACAGGCCGCCGAAGAAAATCACACCGAGCACAACGCCCGCCAACAAACTTGAAAACAAACTTACTGTTTCATTCATCAGTATCCTCCTGCTCCTCCCGCATTTCCCTGTCTTCCTTTGCCACCCAGTGCCAGGCATTGAAACAGCCCAGGCACAGGCCGATGACCATCAGCATCAGCGCCCAGGAATGGCTTCCCGAATGACGATTGTCCAGCCAGATGCCCAGCGCCGCGCCGAGCAGCGTCGGCACCGCCACCGACCAGCCGATAAGCCCCATCATGCCCAGGCCAAACCAGACACCCTGCGCAGGGTTGCGCCGCGCCCTGAGCTTGCGTGCCGCCTTTGCGCCGACTTCCCGGCTGAACGCAGACCTTTCTTTCGCGCTCTTGATTTCCGGTTTTTCACTCATGACGGAACTCCGCTAAGCGGCGGATGAAACCGCTCTCTATTTTCGCCATCACCGAGCGGACATTTTGCTCCTGCTCGTCCATGGTCAGAAACTCCCGCTCAACCGCCTCGCGCAAAAGGCCCAGGTCAGTTCCGCCGATGGCGTTGCGTACGGAGACGAGCACGTCCAGCCCGGTCTTTACCAGCACCCCTTCATCAACAGCCGCATAGACCTTGCCCTCATCTTCGCTTTCGAAGATCAGAATCCCGGGCACAAGCGCCGCAACGCAGTCCAATCGGTGCGGCAGGAGCCCGAACGAGCCCTCACGAGTCTCGGCAACGATTCGCGAAACACCGGTTTTCTCGGCAAAAATACGAAACGGCAAAAGAATTATAAGATTCATGTTAATCATGGACCTGTTGGGCGGAGGAGGAATGCCCCCCCTCCGCCCATGACGGTTATGTTGACGATTTTATTTCATCAACCACGCTTCTTTTCCCGCGACCGTGCCCTTTTCCCTGCCCACTGCCATCCTTTGGTCTGTATCCCGGTTTTGCACCCGGGCAGTTTCCTCTTTGCCCTCCGCTTTTTGCACCTTTACCATCTTTTCCCGTTCCATCTTTGTTCGGCATATTTAATCCTCCTGTTTTCATGGCAGTTGTTTAATTATCCAGCGCCTGAAAAGTCGCTGGATTTCATGGTGTGTCTGCCATGTGACACACCAGAAATCAGTTTTCGTTCTCGCCCTTCGTTTTCGCTTTTCCCTTCACTTCGCCAATCGTCCCGATCATATAGAGCGCGCTTTCCGGGTAGTCCCTGAATTCATCGCGCAGGATTCGCTCGCAGCCATCGAGGGAGTCTTTGAGGCTGACGATTGTTCCTTTGATGCCGCTGAACTGCTCGGTGGCAAAAAACGGCTGCGTGAAGAACCGCTCCAGCCGCCGGGCGCGGGCAACTACGTTGCGATCCTCCGGCGACAGCTGTTCCAGGCCGAGCATGGCGATGATGTCCTTGAGATCTTCGTACTGCGCCAGCGTACGCCTGATTTCCTGCGCCAGAAGATAATGCCGCTGCCCCACGATGCCGGGCGTCGCCATTTTGGAGCTGGACTGCAGCAGATCGATGGCCGGGTACAGCCCTTCACTGGCCCGCTTGCGAGAAAGCACGATGGACGCAGAGAGATGTGAAAACGTGTGCACAGCCGCGGGGTCGGTTAAATCGTCCGCCGGAACATACACCGCTTGAATGGACGTGATGGCCCCTGCGTCGGTGTTGGCGATGCGCTCCTCCAGCCGCGACAGCTCCGTGCCCATCGTTGGCTGATAACCCAGGCGCGACGGCATTTGCCCCATCAGCCCGGACACCTCCATGCCGGCCTGGATGAACCGGAAAATATTATCGATCAGCAGCAGCACGTCGTGGTGCTCGTCGTCCCGGAAATACTCGGCCATCGTCAGCGCCGCGTGGCCCACGCGGAACCGGCTGCCCGGCGGCTCGTTCATTTGCCCGAACACCATCACCATGTTCGGCAAAACCCCGGCCTCCTTCATTTCTCGGTACAGCTCCTCGCCTTCGCGACAGCGCTCGCCGATACCGCAAAAAATGCTCACGCCCTTTTGGCGCCCGATCATGTTATGAATCATTTCGGTGAGCAATACCGTCTTGCCCACGCCCGCACCGCCAAACAGTCCCGCTTTTCCGCCGCGCTCGAGGGGCACCAGCACATCGATGACCTTGATTCCCGTCTCGAATATTTCGGATTTGGTTGACCGTCGTCCCAGCGCCGGCGGAGACCGGTGGACGGTACGCCGCTCCACATCCGAAGGCGCCGCCTGGCGGTCGATGGCGTTGCCGAAAACGTCGAACATGCGCGAAAGAATTCCCCTGCCGACCGGCGCCTTCAGCGGCCCGCCCGTGTTTTCCACAGCGGTGCCGCGGGCGAGGCCCTGGGTGGGGGTAAGCGCGATTCCACGCACGCAACGGGCGTCGAGCTGAGCTAAAACCTCGATGATAATTTCCCCCTCCTTCGCGTGCAGCAGCGTGTAAATGGGCGGCAAATGTGCGTCGAACCGTATATCGACGACACTGCCGCGCACCGAAACCACCGTGCCGAGGTTTATGGTATTTGCTTTGTCTTTCATTCCTGCCCCCCCGTATGCGGCCCATCGCCGTCGGCGAGCGCCCCTCGGGGCAGGGCTTTTGGCACGTCAAGCCGCGCCGCGCCGATCCGGTTGTCGGCCATCCCGTAATAAACGTCGAAGCGGTCCGGCGAGCCGAGATCGTCGCGTCGGTCGATGCCGGTGGGGAACACGACGTTGGCGACGGTACCGCGGCGCTCCTGCGGCAACTCCGGCGTAAGCACCGGCTCCGCTGATCGATAGCGGATCACGCGCGGATGCTCCGTCGAGAGCACCATCACCCCGGCCGAGTAGCACAGCTGCTGTCCGTCGCTGCCCGGCTCCGCTATTTTACTCACGCCGTGGTAAAGGATCAGCCAGCCGTGCCGGGTCAGGACGGGCGGTGTGCCGCCGCCGATTTTGAGCCGCTCCCAGGGCGAAACCGGAGTCGCCAGCCGGTGATGCGAGTTAAACAGGCCGAGGCACTGCGGCTCGAGGCCCTCCAGGGCCATGGGACAGTGGGAAATCCAGATGCTTTCATGATCGAGATCCACCACGCGGGACTCGGGGCGGCAGGCGGTATCCTCCGGACAAGTGCCGGAGAAAAGCGGTCTATGGAGGATGGCCAGCTGCATTTTCCCGGCATGATTGGGAATGGCGACAGGGAAGAGGCTGGCGTCTTTATTATCCACGGCGCCGAATTCTATGCCGTTATACGGATCAAAGGTTGCAAGTCCAAGACGCTTCCAGTGAAACAGATCCTCAGATACCGCAAGGGCGATCCGCGGGCCTATGGGCGAAAGCGCCGTGTACGTCATCACGTACCGCTGGAACCGCTCCACAAACGTGATGCGGGGATCCTCGCAGCCGCCGCTGCCGTCGGGCCGCCGCTCATATTCGGCTTCCGGCTCCAAGGCGATGCCGAGCCGCTCGACTCCGGACGGATCACCGGCCTCATTAAAAATGACCCGGGCAATGCCGATGCGAGAATAATTGCCCCGCGCGACGAGCCGTGGGAACAGGTAAAGCCTGCCATCAGGGCCGCGAACGGCAGCCGGATTCAGGACACCTTCCGCCTCCAGCGGATTGCCAGGTTCCGGCTCCATGATTTGGCCAAGGCGCAGCAATTGAAAATAGCTCATCGATTATCCTTCTGATTAAGTTTTGTGTGATGATCGCCATTCAAACAAGCGATGATCGTTTCAATCACCCGTTTCGACTCCTCGGTATCCCTGACCCGGATCGACTCCACGCCCGCTTCTTTGGCCGGGTAGTCGTTCCCCCCGGGGAACAGGGCATCCCCGATGAAGATCATCTCCTCAATGGCAATCCCCAGAATGTCGCGGAGCTTTCTAATCCCGTAGCCTTTGTCGATGCCGGGTTTGGTAACATCAACGGATGTCGTGCCGCCCAGCCGAACGGAAAACCCGGGGATACGTTCATCAAGATGTGATTTCATCTTTTTCCTCTTGGCGAAATCAGGATCCCATTTTTTCTTTTCTTCAAGGGGCGCCTGCTGACCCAGGGCGGAAAACGTGATCTGGCCTCCCCGGTCTTCGATCTGCTCGCCCCAGATCTTTTCGGCCTTGTTGCCCGAAGATTCGACCACCTGCTTCAGTGAACGGATAATCTTTTCTTTTTCCGCATCGGTGAAGTCTTCCGAATAGAGCTTTTGCCAACCCCCTGCGTATTTGAAAAACTTTGTTCCGCAGGTCGGCAGGATGGACAGATTCTTCAGGTGTCCGTCGCGGGGAAAATTGGAGAGCAGTTGTTTTTCAAACTGCGGCCAATCGCCGCCGGAGATAACAGCCACCTTCACAACACCCAGCAGAGAGCCGAGCAGCGTGGCCATCTCGGCATCAAGAGATGATTTGCTTTCGGCAAGCGTGCCGTCCAGATCGAAAACAATGAGCTTTTTCATCATAGTTGGGCCCCACATGGTTCGTGTGATGCAGCATTCCACAAAGCGATTACGGGCACTTCAGAGTGCTGTGGGCTGAAGGCAAGAATGCTGAGCGACGCCGTGCCGAGCGGGAAATGCCGGGCTTCAGCCAACGGCAATCCAATCCATCGTGCAGCCAGAACACCGCCAAACTGTCCGTGCGAAAAAAGTGCGACCTTTCCGTCCAGCGTACGAAGATGTACGATGAGCCGATCGGCCCGCTCGTTAATGTGTGCGGGCATTTCACCGCTCGGGCAGCCGTCCTGAAAAACATTCCAGCCCGGCCGCTCCGTGCGGATGTCCACGGATCGCTTTCCTTCGTAATCGCCATAGTCCCATTCCACCAGGTCCGGTTCGATTTCCCGGGCTTTAGCAATCCCTGCCAATTCGCACGTTTTCAGTGCGCGCTTGAGCGGGCTGGTCAGCACATGAGAAAACCGGATATTCCGGAGGCGCATGCCAAGTTTACGCGCCTCGTCCTCGCCGTTCGCGGTCAATGGAATATCCGTACGACCGGTATGCCGGCTGGAAAGCGCCCACTCGGTTTCGCCGTGGCGAATAAAATAAAGGTGCAGGGGTGCGGGTATGATTGCTGTCATGCTCATGTCCTTTCCATAGCTGCAAGGTGCACCATATGTCGCACTGGTTTTTGTCGCATTTTCCAAAATTCTCTTCTATGCTCTGATGAGCTGCATGTAGATTCTTAATATCAAATTCAGAACGATGCCTGGCTCGCCACAGTCTGCATCGCCTCTTGAATCCGTGCGGTATCCCCAAGATAATAATGGCGGAGCGGGTTAATCGCTTCGTTCAGCTCGTACACAAGGGGAATTCCCGTTGGAATGTTTACATCTGCGATGTCGGCATCAGAAATATCGTCGAGATACTTGACCAGCGCACGCAGGCTGTTCCCGTGGCCCGCAATGAGAACGTCCTGCCCGCAGCGAAGGGCCGGCGCGATGCAATCCCGCCAGCAGGGGAGAAATCGCTCCACAGTATCCTTCAGGCATTCCGCGGCAGGAAGGACCTCTCGGGAAAGATGCCTGTAGCGAGGATCGTGGCACGGATGTCGCGGATCTTTCTCATCAAGTGCGGGCGGGCGGATGTCGTAGCTCCGCCGCCATGACGCGACCTGTTCCTCGCCGTACTGCCTGGCCATCTCGGTTTTGTTCAGCCCCTGCAGGGCTCCGTAATGCCGTTCGTTCAATCGCCAATCCCGCTGGACGGGAATCCACATCAGATCCATCTCGTCAAGCACAATCCACAGCGTCCGAATCGCGCGCTTCAATAAGGACGTGAACGCCCTATCGAACGTAAGGCCGTGTTCTTTGATCAGCCGGCCGGCTTCCCTGACTTCTTCTCTCCCCTGTTCGGACAAGTCAACGTCCGTCCAGCCGCTAAAAAGGTTCTCCTTGTTCCACACGCTTTCGCCGTGTCGCAGGAGAACTACCCGGCGAAGATCGCACTTCGGCTTAACATTCATAAGGGTACGTCCCTGTTTTCGATTTCTGCCACTTTTCCCGGAATCCTGCCTTAAAAGCCCTGCCTTGCCCCGCAGTATCTACGGGATCTTCGATAGGCGCGGAGCATCACAAGGCTCCGCTTAAACCGTTCGCCCATCGCCGGCACAGGCCCCGTCTTCGAGCATTTCGCGCAGGAGGGCCAGTTGTACATTGATCCTCGCACGGTCATGGGAAGCCTCGACGGTACGCCCGGCCAACTCGGCGATCCATTGCACTTGATCGCGAAGCGCCTGCCTGCGGTGCGGGCCAGCCGTCAAACCGGCAAGGGTTTGAAAGGCGTCGAGCATCCGCGACATGATGACAACATCGCCTTTGGCGATGCTTCGTATCTGGTCGAACGATTCGGCCAGCAGGCTTTCAAAGCTCGGGCCTTTGGCGATCACGCGCAGTTCCCCTTCCTCGCAGCGGCGCAATGAAGGGATTTGACGAATCGCAATACGCGCCAGAATCGCCGTCAGATAATCCACGCACATCACGGCCGTCGTTGTGTCGAGGATGCCGGGCGAGAGCGCTTTCAGCGCCACATCCACGATCTGCCTGATGCCGAAGGCCGCATCCTGCTCCACCGTGCGGTAACGGCTGATGATGAACGTCGCCCGCAGAGCTGAAATCGTCTCTTCATCTGGCGGTTCTTCCAAAGCAAGTGCGGCCAGCGTGGTGTCCCGGACAACGAAATCACCGATGCCGTGCTTCATCATCACAATGGTTTTCCTGTCCCGCGCCAGTCGCAGAAGCGCTGCGTTGTTCACGTTCTGGATATAGCCGCTCTTTTCGGCCGGGACGTCCCGCCAATGCTGTTCGGCCAGCGGGAACGGGTTGTGGTCATCGTCGTCTTCACTCAGGCCTTGTCCAAGATTTGCCGGAAACAGCCGGTCAATGGCCTCGATGGTTTCCTGAGCAACCGAGGCGATGACGTTTGAGGCCTGAATCGACGAGGCGATGTGATGGATAAAGAACATGAGGGCGTAGACACCCCCGAGCGCCAACACGAAACCAAAGAACACCGCCAGGCCTGGAACAAACGCGCCTTCATCGCCGCCGCGAATGGTGCGCAACACGATCAGGCAATAGGTGAAAATGCCGGCAAAAACCCCGAGCACGACCTGCGTGATGCGGTCACGCATAAAGTTCCGGAGGATGCGGGAAGTGTATTGGCTCGAGGCCAGCGCCAGCGTCATCAGGGTCATCGAAAACGTGATCCCCACTACGGACATCATCGAGCCTGCAATCGTCGACATCATCCCCCGAGCGCCCTCCGCCCCGGCCCCAAACAGGAGCGGCCACCGGGCCAGCCATCTGTCGCTGCCAACGGAGTCTGCTTTGATCAGTGCTACCGCGAAGACAATGCTTAACACGACAATAAGCGAAGGCATAAACCAGAAGCTCGACCGCAGAGTGCTCAAAAGCTGCTTGAACGTATTCATGTGCCGGCCTTCCACTTCCAGTTCCTGATTTCCGGCATGTCCTGGCCGTATTTGTCGATGTAGCGCTTGTGCTTGATGAGCTTGTCCTGTACCAGCTTCTTTAATGCAGCTCCGCGTGCACCCGGCTTCGTCAGGCGATTGATCACATCCTGCACCAGGTGAAACCTGTCAAGATCGTTCAGGACCGTCATGTCGAAGTACGTTGTGATGGTGCCTTCTTCCTTATAGCCGCGAACATGCATGTTAACGTGGTTGGTACGGCGGTAGGTCAACTGGTGCACCATCGAGGGGTAGCCGTGGAACGCGAAAATGATCGGCTTGTTTTTCGTGAACAGCGCATCGAAATCCGGATCGCTCAGCCCGTGCGGATGTTCTGTATCGGGCTGCAACTTCATCAGATCGACGACATTCACCACCCGGATTTTCAGAGCGGGCAGATGCTCGCGCAGAATGGAGACTGCCGCGAGCGTTTCAAGTGTGGGAACGTCGCCGCAGCAGGCCATCACCACGTCCGGCTCTCTGCACTGGTCTGTTCCGGCCCAGTGCCAGATGCCGATCCCCTGCGTGCAGTGTTTGACCGCGGCATCCATGGTCAGCCACTGGGGTGCCTGGTACTTGCCCGCGATCACGACATTGACGTAATGCCGGCTGCGCAGGCAATGGTCCCAGACCGACAGCAGGCAGTTGGCGTCCGGCGGCAGATACACGCGCACGACCGCAGCCTTCTTGTTTGCCACATGATCGATGAAGCCGGGGTCCTGATGGGTAAAGCCGTTATGCGCCTGCTGCCAGACGTGGGAGGCGAGCAGATAGTTGAGCGATGCTATGTTCCGCCGCCACGGCAGCGCCGCCGTGACTTTCAGCCACTTGGCGTGCTGGTTAAACATTGAATCGATGATGTGAATAAACGCCTCGTAGCAATTGAACAGCCCGTGCCGGCCCGTGAGCAGATACCCCTCGAGCCAACCCTCGCACTGGTGTTCGGAGAGCATCTCCATGACACGGCCTTCGGCTGCCAGAAACTCATCATGGTCTTCCGTTCGGGCTTCCCACTGCCGGTTGGTGACCTCAAACACGCAATTCAACCGGTTGGAAAGCGTTTCATCGGGCCCGAATATCCGGAAATTTCGTTGCTCCCTGTTGAGATCAACCACATCTCGCAGGAACACGCCCAGTTCATGTGCGTCGGACGCCTTCACGGCTCCAGGAGAAGGCACGTTCACCGCATAGTTGCGAAAGTCCGGCATGACCAGGTCACGCAGCAGCAGACCGCCGTTCGCGTGGGGATTGGCGCCCATTCTTCTCTCACCTTCAGGCGCCAGCGCCGCCAATTCCGGCACGAGACGTCCATTTTCATCAAAGAGTTCCTCCGGCTTATAGCTTTTCATCCAATCTTCAAGAAGCTTTACATGCTCGGGATGCTCGGAATCCGCCAGCAGGGGGATTTGGTGGGCGCGAAAAGTGCCCTCGATGTGCCGGCCATCGACGACTTTCGGTCCGGTCCAGCCCTTGGGTGATTTGAGGACGATCATGGGCCAGCGAGGGCGCATGGTGTTGCCGTTGACGCGGGCTTCGTGCTGGATGCGCCTGATGTCTTCCACCACCGCGTCGAGCGTCGCGGCCATGGCCTCGTGCATCAGCGCCGGCTCATGCCCCTCGACGTAATACGGCGTCCAGCCGTTGCCGCGCAGCAACTGGTCCAACTCTTCCGGCTCGATGCGCGCCAGGATGGTCGGATTGGCAATCTTGTAGCCGTTGAGATGCAGGATCGGCAGCACCGTGCCGTCGGTTATCGGATTGAGAAATTTATTGGACTGCCACGACGTTGCCAGCGGCCCCGTTTCCGCTTCCCCATCGCCGACGATGCAGGCGACGATCAAATCCGGATTGTCGAACACCGCCCCGAACGAATGGCTGAGCGAGTAGCCCAGTTCGCCGCCTTCGTGAATCGACCCCGGACACTCCGGTGAAACATGGCTGGGAATCCCGCCGGGGAAAGAAAACTGCTTGAAAAGCTTGCGCAGACCGGCTTCATCCTGACTGATGTCGGGATATATCTCGCTGTAGGTTCCCTCGAGATAGGTGTTGCCTACCATCGCGGGGCCTCCATGCCCGGGGCCGGAGACGCAGATCATGTCGAGATCGAACTTTTTAATGACTCTATTCAAGTGTACATACATAAAGTTCTGCCCCGGCGTCGTGCCCCAATGCCCGAGCAGCATCAACTTCACGTGCGCCAGCTTGAGCGGCTCCCGAAGCAAAGGATTGTTGCAAAGATAGAGCTGTCCGACCGACAGGTAGTTGGCGGCGCGCCAGTAGGCGTCCATCTTTTGCAGCAGTTCCGGGGAAAGCGTTTTTGTCTTCATGGTTCAATGCTCCTTTTCTCAGCCGGGGCCGATAACACGGCAAACCGTCCTGGCTATCATGAGTTCTTCATCAATGCGAATGACGCGAACCGTTACCCGGCCGGTTGGGGCGGAAATCACGCCTTCATTCGCCGCGTTGCGCTTTTCTTCAAGTTCGATTCCAAGAAATCCCAGCCCCTCACAAATCCGGTCGCGGACCGCGGGCGCATTCTCACCGATGCCGCCGGCGAACACCAGCGTGTCCAGTCCGCCCAGCGCCGCCGCGAATGAGCCGATCCATTTTTTGACCTGATAGCAAAACAGCGCTATAGCTTCAGCCGCCCGCACGTCCTTCGATTCACAATTAAGCAGGTCACGCATGTCGGAACTGGTCTCCGACACACCGAGCAGCCCGGACTGCTGATTGACCATTTCATAAAATTGTTTGGCGGTGATCTGCTCGGTTCGCGCCAGATACGGCGCCAGGCCGGGATCCAAATCGCCGGAGCGGGTGCTCATCACCAGCCCCGCCGTGGGCGTGAAGCCCATGCTCGTATCGATGCTTTTGCCGTCCCTTACGGCCGCCAGGCTGGCTCCGTTTCCCAGGTGCGCCAGGACCACCCGGCCCTTCGTTGCCGCCGAATCGCCGAGGCGCGCGAGCTCTTCCATCAGATAGGCATACGACAACCCGTGAAAACCGTAACGCTGAACTCCTTTTGCCTCGAAGCGTCGCGGAATCGGCAGCAATATTGCCACACGCGGCATGGTGCGGTGAAACGCCGTGTCAAAGCAGGCCACCGCGCGAAGCTTCGGATGACGCCGGCGGAACGCTTCGATCAACTCGATCTCGCGTGGCAGATGTTCCGGGTCGTACGGGCTGAGGCGATGCAGTTCATCCAGCAATTCAGTGGTTACCAACTCGGGTGTGGTGTGTTTCATGCCATGGACCACGCGGTGCCCGACCGCCCCGACCGATGTGAAACCATGCTGCTCTTCGAGCCAGTCAATCAGAAAATTCGCCACTGACAGGTGATCCGAAGCTGCAAGGCTGCGGCTGTCCTGCTGATTCCCGGCCGGGCTGGTGAACGTCATATTCGTCCCGCTCATGCCGATGCGGTCAACCTTTCCATAAAGCCCTCGCTCCAGAGATTCACCGGTCTCGAACAGCGCGAATTTGATGCTCGACGAGCCGCCATTGATCGTCAGAATGCGCGGGTTAGCCGGTTTCATGGATACCTCTCATCATTGAACTGCCGGTTTTGATTCACCCACCTTGTAGAGCTGGTAGTGGTTCCGTCCCATTTGCTTGGACTGATACCTGGCGTTGTCGACGTTTTTCAGAATGGTGTCGATATCCGCGCCATGATCGGGATAGAGTGAGATACCGATGCTGCAGGTAATGGTTAATGCGTGTCCATCAAGAACAACGGCGTTCCGGAAAGCATCAATTATCTTTTGGGCAACCAGCAGAGCACTCCGGGCGTCTTTTTGTTCAGGAAGCACGAGGACGAATTCATCGCCGCCGAAACGCGCAACGGTGTCTGGTTTCTCTTCAGGTTGTACCTTGAAAATCATGTTCCGGCTCACCTTCCCGGGCAAGCGGCGCACGCCATTGAGCGCCCCGTTCCCGTGGATTGCCAGATACGCCATATTGAAGCTTTCCGAGGTGTCGTTCGGATTCCGGCGGCCCGGGGCCAGCAAATCGAGGAGTGTCATGCCGAGCTTCTGACCGGCGTAAGCACCGAGGTAGTGCTCAATGAGAGAAGGAGTAAAACGGTCAAAACCGGCGGGCACAGCCGTATGAGTAGTGAAGAGGTTTCCCGCACGAGTTGCTGCCAGCGCGACTTCAAAGGGCTGCCCGGTCTCCTGCATGAAACTACGGGCGCGCTCTCGCCTGAAGGGCGAAGTCTCGCCGCGATTAGATTTTAAAACAAATCCGTCTTCCTTGAACGCCACAATAGTGCTTGCAGCAGTCCTGTTCCTCAAATGCTCGTTATCCGAGCCAGCAATTTTCATCGCTCTGTCTTTCATTATTCTGATGCCCTTGCTGCCAGGGTCTCCATCAGCGTGTCAAACGGCTGGTTGAATTTTTCAACGCCCTCGTCTTCAAGCTGTTGAGTCACGTTGTCGATGCTGATCCCGAGCCCCTGCAATTGTGCCAGTATCCCGTCGGCTTCCTTGATACCGTGTTCGAGCCTCAATTTCGGTTCGCCGTGATCACGGTACGCCGCGATGATTTCAAGCGGAACCGTGTTTACGGTGTTCGAACCGATTAACGGTTCAATGTATTTGACATCGCGGTAATCCGGGTTCTTGGTACTTGTGCTGGCCCAGAGCAGCCGCTGTACGCGAGCACCCGTAGCAGCCAGTTTCCGAAACCGACTGCCGCCAAAAATTTCCTTGTAGATTTGATACGCCGCCTTAGCGCTGGAGATGGCCACTTGACCATGTACCTTCTTTGCGATTTCCGTCTTGTTGCCGGCCGGCTCCATGAATTTTTCCACCAGCGGATCCACCAGCGTATCAATACGGCTCAAAAAAAAGCTGGCCACCGAGGCGATAGCTTTGAGCGGCTTCCCTTGCGCATCGCGCGCTTCGAGGCCTGCCATGTAGGCTTCCGCTACCTGCCGGTAACGGGGCAATCCAAAGAGCAACGTCACGTTGACATTGATTCCTTCGCTGATGAGTTGCCGGATGGCAGGCAGCCCTTCTACCGTAGCCGGGACCTTGATCAAAACGTTGGGCCGGTCCAGGGCACTCCACAACCGGCGGGCTTCCTTTATCGTGGCTTGTGTGTCATGCGCCAGATGGGGATTGACCTCAAGGCTGACATACCCGTCTTTGCCGTCAGTTGTTTCATACACCAACCTGAACTCGTCGGCAGCGTTCTGTACGTCGCGCTGGCTGAGCGCTTCATAGATTGCGGCAACATTTTTTTCTCACGGGCCATGTCACGAATATCTTGGTCGTACAGATGGCTTTCCGCTATCGCCTTCTCGAAAATGGATGGATTCGATGTCATTCCCCGCACGCTATCGTCCTTGATCAAACGCTGAAGTTCTCCGCCGACGATGAGATCGCGCCGGATGTAATCCAGCCAGATGGACTGCCCGAGTGTTTCCAATTCATTCAGAGGATTGTTTTTCATGGGCATGTCTCCATTGTTTTCATGATCCACCCCGTTTGACCGGCGGGGACAATGATGAGTTGTTGCATTCTGGTCAATCCCGTCAGCGGCTCATCGCCGGTGCGTTCACTGATGGTGCTCCAAGGTCTCCGGTGTAGTGCGGTTGATAACTTCTTTGGCAAGGTTTGTATCATCGATGGTGCCATGAACAACCAGAACAAACTTGCCGGTCTTGAGCGCCGTCTCGTACCGCACAATGCTGTCCTTGGGGATGCCCAGGCTGTACAGGCCGGCCCCGACCGCGCTCAAACCGCCCACCACGAGAGCGCTTTCCAGTGCACCGACAATCCAGGCGACCAGCGGCCCCGCTACAAGAAGCGGCCCCAAACCGGGAATCCAAAAGAATGCTGAACCGAAAAAAAACCCCCACAGCCCGCCCCAGAAGGCGCCTGTTTTACCCCACACCTTCATCCGGTCGCCGACATTGTAATAGCCGACCACCTGCTCATCTGTTTCATAGTCGCGTCCAACAATCGACAGCTTTTTCATATCGAAACCGGATTGATGTAGTTCCTTGATACCTGCTTCGGCGGCAATGTGCGATGAATAAATCGCTACGATGGAATTGTTGTTGTTCTCGTCTGGACTGCTCATGGTATTTCCTTTCCCGTATGCATTGTGGAATTTGTCGTATATGCTCTTTTCTCCGTGACCGTATGCGCAGCACGCGCGCAAAAACAACAGGTCATTTTTGCATCTCATCGGCAGGCCGTTTTCGGCTGCTCCGCACGCGCGAAATCAACACAAGCGCGCTGCGAACCGCGGCGTATCTGAACGAATCGTGCTTTTTGTGCAGGTTGGTTTCGAGCCGCAACCCAACCTGCACAAAACCAAGTTTTCGTACACACGTGAACTGCCACAGAACGAAACCCCACCACGCATGGTCACGGGGTTGCGGTCCGGCACGACTCAGAGCGCAAGCATAAAGGCGACCAAATCCTTCTTCTCCTGAACCGTCAGTTTAAGGCCCTGTATGATATTGAAAAATTCAACGGTGTCATCCAGTGTCATGAGACGTCCGTCGTGAAGATAGGGCGGAGAATCCTTGATGCCCCGAAGGGGAAATGTCTTAATGGAACCGTCGGATGATGCCATTCTGCCGTTGATCATCTGCGGCTTGAAAAACCGACCGGTCTTCAGGTCATGCATGGTATTGTCGGTGTAGTACGGCGCAGGGTGGCAGACAGCGCATTTTGCCTTGCCCATAAACAGATCCTGACCGCGCACCTCCTGCGCGGTTGCTTTTGCAGGGTCAAGCATCCCGTAAATGTCGAGCTTTTCCGCTGGCGGAAAATCAAGGATGGACTCGAACTCGGACATGAAATGAACCTGGCTGCCTCGATCAGGAATATTGACCCCTTTTTTGGCGGCAATAACATGGTCGCCGTCAAAATAGGCGGCGCGCTGCTCAAACTCGGTAAAGTCTTCTATCGACTTGAGGGCGCGCTGCGAGCCGAAAAGGCGCTGCACGTTCACGCCTCGCAGAGAGGGCGTGTCAAGCCGGTGGCGGTACTCCTGGGGCCTGATATCTCCTACGAGATGAGTTGTGCCGTTGGTATGTCCGTTAACGTGGCAGTCAAAACAGGTGACCCCGAGGCTTGGCCGCTCCGAGCGGCGGTCATCTGTCGCGTTAAACTGCTGCTGGGGAAAGGGCGTTACCAGCAGGCGAAGACCCTCAAGCTGCTTGGGATTGAGGATGCCGTTGAAAATTTCAAAGTAATTGTCCGTTGTGACGACTTTACCCTTGGACACATCGCCAAGGTCAGGACGGGTTGTCAGGAATATGGGCGGCGGATACTCGGCAAGCAGGTGGTCCGGAAGATCAAAATCAAGGTCAAACCGGGTAAGGTCGCGGGCGGTCTGCTTTTTTATTTCATTGATATGAAACGTGGGAAATACCATGCCTCCTTCAGGGTGGTTGGGATGCGGCAGCGGCAGGAATCCGGCGGGAAAAACTCCTTCTTCCTTTATTTTCCCAGGTGTCATACCGGCAAGCGTGTCCCAGGTCATTCCTGTGGGCAACTTCACGCGAACGCCTTCCTGCACGGCCTTGCCCCGGGTCATGGTAACCCCCTTGGTGGGCCGGTTGCTCAGGTCATAGCGTTGTTCAAGAAGCTGCACATGCTTTTGCATTATCTCCGGCTTTTCATTTTTCATTTTTTCCATGGTTTTTGAAAAAGACTCTGTAATAACCACCGGTGAATAACTGGTCATTACCTGGTCGCCGGCAGATGCACTACCCATTGCCGCAAAAACGGCGATGGTCGTGCACACCATCAGCCGCGTTTTGACAAAACGTCTGTTTTTCATTGTGCAATCCTTTCATGAATGAGTTGTTTGTACATTTCCAATTTTTTTGTCCGGTTAAACTTTTTCCTGCTCCTCCTTCCGAGCTGACGTTGACATAGCCGTAAAAAGCACGACCATACCGCCGTGCGCTATTCCATGGTCAACGAACGCGGCAGCACACGGCAGGGTGGATGCAGCGATAGCAAAACCCAATGATTACCGCACGCACCGAAAGGGTCGCGTTCATCCACCCGGCATGCGGGATATGCTCTACTGCTGAGGCGCTCCGGTCGTATCCGCATGCGAACGGTTCGTATCCCCGGGTTGACCGGAGGTCGGTTTCTCCTCACCGCGAACCTTTTTTTCAAGCTTTTCAAGCATATCTGCTGTTTTGTTCCTGAACGTTTCCGTGCTCAGGCCAAAATCTTCAACCGTGCGCTTCAAATCCTCTGCCGCAGCCCCGCTTTTTCTGTACGCGACACAGGCACATATCAACGCGATTACTGAAATAACAAGTGCCAGCACTGCCATGATTGCTCCTTTCATAAAGTTAGGGGAGTTAAACTACTTTACCGCATTTTCTCGACCATTGTTTTTGAGCCTTTTTTTTCGGAAGCTCAGGAACAAGAGAAAAAGTCCGACAATAAAACCGGCAGAAAAAGCCGCCAGAACTATGAGTGATGCCGGCAAGGTGACAGACCAGAACAGGAAGGTAAGCTGCATGACTTCTGTATTCTGGTAGACAAAAACGGCGGCAACCGCAGGCAGAGTTAATATGCATATAATCTTTATTTTTTTCATATACAAATTCCTCCCGTGATCACCCCACACCAGATGACCCTCTTGATTTTTGCCGCCAGACAATTTTTTTCAATATTTCGCAATCGGTCAGCCGCGATTCGACTTCGCCTGAATACGGCTCCCTTCCGCAATGTTCAGTTAAAGTATAGGGGGAATCTTTCGAGAATGTAATCGACCGTAGGATTGAAAAAAGAGTTAACTCTTTTGAGGGGGTGCTTTTTCGCCGGAGGAGGGCGTAAAAAAAGGGGCGCCGAGTTTGAACCTTATCAGACGAAAATTTCCGATAAGCGGCATGCGGCAGAACTTGTCAGTCTGTGGACTTGCTGACCGGATTTTTTTGGCTGTGGGTATAGGCGGCTACCTGCAGACGGGAATGCAGCGCAAGCTTTTCCAGAATGTTGTGCACATGGCTTTTGACGGTATATGTGGCGAGGTTCAGCTTTTGGGCGATTTCCTTGTTGCTCATGCCCTGTGCAATCAACGCAATTATTTCCTGCTCGCGCCTGGTCATCTTGACCGCTTTTTTTAACGGCGGCAGTTTGCCGGCCTTGACAACATTGTCGACTATCTGGGAAAAAAGTGAGTTTGTCAGGGGATCGGGGAGCACTTTTTCTCCTTTCGCCACCGCCCGTATGGTCATGATAAAATCATCAAGGGTTGCGTTGCTCAAAACAAAACCGCTGACCCCTGCCTGCACGAACTCCATAACGTCTGTTTGACCGGGCATCAGATCCATAACGACAAGTCCGGCCTCCGGGGCCTCCTTTGTTATCTTTTTAATCACCTGCAGGCAGCCTTGATTTTGAAGCCCACGGTTCATTAGAACCACCTGTGGCTTCACCTGCCGAACCTCGGGTGCCGCCCTGGAAGACCCGGCAGCGGCCAGTACTTGCACATCGGCAACTTCTTTCAGCATGGCAACCAGACCATCGCGCAGAACACGATTGTCCTCTATGATGACGAGTTTGATTTGCTTCATCTTTAAAACTTCATTTTAGAATTTCGAATTAAGACGCATATTGCAATACATCATAACAGGCTATCCGTATCCGCCTCATGAACTCATATTTCTACAGTGAATGGTATAGCACAGACAGCGCTAATTTGTCGATTGTTAGTATGCAAAGATTATCAAGATATTGTGGCCTATTTCTAGTTGAAAAAGTGTAAAGTAACTGTACGTAACAAGACGGCTGCATCAAGGGTGCATATATGCATGAGTAATATAAAATGTTAGTAATTTCAAGAAATTATTGGTCTGTAGCGGCAAGAAGAGAAGGCATGATGTTTTTTTGAAAAGTTCAGGTAAATTTAGATTTACAGGCAAGAGAACCTAAAATCGATTTAGGTGGGTTTGTGGTTTTGCCGCCCCTGTGCCAGATTGAATCTCCAAGCCATTGGGTAAACATACGGCTCTGATCCGTCAGCTAGATGAAATTTGATGGTGGCATTTCCTGCACAAGGCTGCACAGTGTTGCGTGGCGTGCATGTATGTTGGAGAGTATCAGCAGGCGGAACCCGTTGAATGATGATCTGGATAGTTTTCTGCATTGCTTGTATTTTTCGATTCGGAACAGATTCTGGTAATTGTGCACCTTCTGCCGGAAATCATTCGGGCTGCGGCTGGGGCTTGCGGTCGTCTCCGTGCCCATATCAACCTCAAGGAAGAAAAGAAGGGCTTTAGATGATTCCGTATCACGGATTGCAAAAATGCCATCGGGGATAAATGAGCTGTCAGTGACTATCTGGCTTGAAGGTGTCGTGTTGGTAGTAAACCCGGCGACTTTCAATTGAGGATGTATGCTTTGTATCTCCAGCAGATTGATGTGAAACCAGTTTATCAGCAGATCGTGATCCACCGGCAGGCTGCGAAGAGTTTTTTCAGAAACAAGCATATTTTGCCTGTCCCCTTTTTGTTGCATTAATTTCTGTCGCTGCATAGTATTTTTAAGTGGATCTGCTGCATCAGCTTTGTATTTGCCGGTCGCTTTTTGGGGATGATAATTCAGGGTTCTCTGTTGTCAAATTTGCGCATACGAGCGCGCCCAGGCCGACTGTATCCAGTGCATTGTTCAGTAGCTGGTATGTGTCCGCTTCATGCTCGTTCTTAAGGGTCTTGTTGAAAAGCTCGTGCGCCTGCCGCCTGGTAAAGCTTCGAATTGTCCATTTGACGCGCGGGAGGCTGGAGGGGTTCATGCTGAGCGAGTCGACGCCGATACCCAGCAGCAGAAGGGCGGATGCCGGATTCCCGGCCATTTCACCGCACACGCTTACCGGCTTGTTGTGACGATGGGCTCTTTGAACGATATCGTTGATGACATGTATTACAGCCGGGTGCAGATTGTCGTAGAAGCCCTGAACCCGTGGGTTATTTCTGTCCACGGCCAGCAAATACTGGGTAAGATCGTTCGTTCCGATCGAGAAAAAATCCACACGTTTTGACAGCGCGGCGATTAAGTAGACCGCTGAAGGCACCTCGATCATAACGCCTATTTGGGGTTTTGCAGCGGCCTGGCCTTCCGCCGCCAAATCCGAATAGGCGCGTTCCAGCAGATCAAGAGCATTATCGATTTCGCTTATCCTGCTGATCATGGGAAAAAGGACCTGCAAATTATTAAGCCCGGAATTGGCGCGCAACAAAGCCCGCAGTTGCGTCAGAAAAATCTCCGGATGGTCAAGGGAGAAGCGAATTCCGCGCCAGCCAAGAAATGGATTAGCTTCGGCGATGGGGAAGAAAGGCAGCTCCTTGTCGCCGCCGACATCCAGGGTGCGGATCGTGACCGGCTTCGGTGCGAAGGATTCAAGCACATTGCGGTAAAGACTGTATTGCTCGTCCTCCGTGGGAAGCGTGTCGCGTGCGATAAAGAAAAACTCCGTGCGATAGAGGCCTACACCTTCATATTTGTCGGCATGCGTTGGCAGGTCATCAGTGCCGATCCCCAGATTCACATACAATGGAATCGGCACGCCGTCTACAGTTTCCGCGGGCAGATCGCGAAGTGTTTCGAGTTGGGCGGAGATGACCTGTTCTTCTTGAATACGTTGTTGAAATTTATTGATATCCACGGGCGATGGGTTGATGCAGACGCCCCCCAGGTTGCCGTCAACGGCGATTTCGCAACCCTCTAAATAGACGATCGGAAGATCGGTCAAGCCCATAACCGCGGGAATACCCAATGCGCGGCAAATGATTGCAACATGGGATAAAGCCGACCCGTTCATACAAATGATGCCGGCCAGCCGGTCCCGCGGCACGCCTGAAATCTCAGCCAGGCTAAGTTCCATTCCCGCCAGAATGCACTGCTTCGGATATTCTTCGGACACGCCTCCCTGTAAATGGATAAGGATGTGCCGGCCTATGTTGCGGATGTCTTCGGCGCGCGCGGCAAGCGAAGGATCATCAATCTGCTCAAAGACGTGCGCAAGCCTGAAAACAGTGTCTCTTAACGCGCTGCGCGCACATTGCCCGTCACGGATCCGTGCAACCGTTCCTGCATTCAGCCGGTCGGATTTAAGCAGCATTACGTAAGCATCGAATAAGGATAGAGCCTCGTCGGGCAGGTGGTCGCGCAGACGCTCGTTGCTTGCGTGTAATTCTTGTTTGGCCGCTAAAACAGCGGCCTGGAAGTCCGCCTCTTCCATGTCGATGTCCGGCGCTTTGCGGTCGGGTACCAATTGCAGATCCGCGAATTGCGACAGAACAATGTTACCGATGGCTACGCCCGGCGCGCACGGAATTCCCCGCACAAACATTCTCCCCCGAGATGATCCGTTTAGTTGCCTGCTGAAATCCCATTTTGTCAGAAGGTGATTGAGAGCGCCGCCAAGCTGGGTTGCAAGCGTCGTAAAAAAAGCCGTTTCGTCATTTTCAAAGCGTCGCCGTTCATGCTTCTGGGCCACCATGACGCCCAATACACGGCCATGATGAATGACGGGCGCGCCCATAAAGCCGTGAAAGGCTTCATCCCCGATCTCCGGGTTAGGGCAGAAGCCGGGATGATCGGCGGCATTCGCCAGATTGACGGCTTCCTCATGCGCGGCCACCCAGCCCACCAATCCCTCGTTACGGTTTACCCGCGCCTTGCCGACCGCAGCGGAAATCAACCCATCCGTCGCCATCAGGAGATACTGGTCGGTTTGCATGTCACTGAGATAAATAGAACATGCATTTGCATCCATGGAAGATTTTGACCGCTATACGACCAGAGACAGGGCATCGTCCAATTGAGTTATGCTGTTGACTTCTTTTATGATTTGTCGGGAATTTGCCAGCATCAGAATATTTTCCTCTTATATTCACCCGGACGATGCTGCCGCCATTGCGGATGTGGCTGCCGACAGCATCTTTCTAAGCTCCTCTCCCTGCACACTTTCCTTGAGCGAAAGGAGATGGGCCAGATCATCAAGTACAGCTCGCCGCTCCACCAGGATTTTTCGTACCCTCTGGTGGGCCTCCTCCATGAGACGGCTGACCTCTTCGTCAATTTGGGCGGCTTTGGCCTCACTGTAGCTTTTGCCGGCAGTAAGATTTTCAGGGAGAAACATCGGCTGGCGAGGCCGTTCATAGCTCACCAGTCCCAGACTGTCACTCATGCCGTATTCCGTGACCATGGACCGGGCAATGTCCGTGGCCCGCTGCAAATCGTTTTGGGCCCCGGTGGAAATTTCATCGAAAACCAGTTCCTCAGCTACCCTGCCGCCCAGAAAAACAGCCAGGCGATCTATCAGCTCCGAACGTGTCATCAAGTAGCGGTCCTCGGTGGGTTGCTGCTGGGTGTATCCGAGTGCCGCAATCCCTCTGGGAATAATTGAGATTTTGTGCACCGGGTCGGCATGCGCGACGGACTCGGCCACAATTGCATGTCCGGACTCATGGAAAGCAACAATTTCTTTCTCCTGCGGATTCATGACCCGGGTCTTTTTCTGTAGACCCGCAACCACACGGTCGATGGCCTCATCGAAATCCGCTAGCTCTACATTTTCTTTATTATTTCGAGCCGCCAGCAGCGCGGCTTCATTGATGATGTTGGCCAGGTCTGCTCCCACAAAGCCCGGCGTGCGGCCGGCGATCTTGCGGAGATCGACTTCGGGGCCTAACACCACATCCCTGGAGTGAATTTTCAAGATGGCTTCCCGTCCATTGATATCCGGCCGGTCTACCAGAACCTGCCGATCAAGCCGGCCCGGCCGCAGCAAAGCGGGATCCAGAATTTCCGGCCGGTTGGTGGCTGCCATGATGATAACGCCTTTATTCGTTTCGAACCCATCCATTTCCACCAGGAGTTGATTGAGCGTCTGCTCGCGTTCATCATGCCCACCCATAACATTCATCCCCCGGGCTTTGCCCAGGGCATCCAGCTCATCGATGAAGATGATACAGGGTGCTTGATTGGCCGCCTGAGAAAAAAGATCGCGAACGCGGGCCGCTCCCACGCCGACAAACATCTCCACAAACTCGGACCCGCTGATGCTGAAAAAGGGCACTTTGGCCTCCCCGGCCACAGCCCTGGCCAGAAGAGTTTTGCCGGTTCCCGGCGGGCCGACAAGGAGAACCCCTTTGGGTATTCTTCCGCCCAATTTCTGAAATTTCTCCGGAGTACATAGAAATTCAACTACTTCCTGGAGTTCTTCTTTGGCCTCATCAATTCCTGCTACATCAGCGAAAGAGACCTTGGTATCGCTCTCAGCAAACATCTTGGCTTTGCTTTTACTAAAGGACATAACCCCCATTCCCGGACCCATCTTTTTCGTGGCAACCCCCCAGATCACAAATAAAATACCAAGATAGAAAACCCAGGGGATAATACTGCTCCAGAACTTACTCTCATAGTGACCTGAGTAGCTGATCATGAGTTTATCCAGCTCGTTCACCAGGCCGGGATCATGTACCCGAACCGTGGTGAATCCCTGTCCCGGACTTCCCTTGAGGGTTCCCTTGATATTTTCCTGACCAATGGTCAATTTAACCGCTTTGCCTTCGGTTATGTATTGTTTAAACCGGCTATAGGGTATCGTCTCGATTTTTGCCGAAAGAAAAAAGTATTGCAGCCACGAGAGCATGAGCATGCCGATCAAGAAATACCCGATATTGAAACGCACTTTAGGGGGCACGGGATTTGCGTTTTTACGAGGGCAAGCCGGCCCCAACAGGGAGCGAAGCTTTTCTGTCAAATGTTCCAGTGGCGCTTTCTTTTGTTCGGTCGGCATTTTCCATTCCTTTTCTATGGGCCGTACACAACACAATTTCTGCCGTTTGCCTTGGCCCTGTATAAGTGTTCATCGGCTTTCGAAATCCGGGAAAATAATTCCGCCTCGGGATCATCCTTTATAACGCCTTGCGTAAGCCCAACACTTATTGTAACAGGGACATCAGCCGGCCGGGAATTTTCAACGCCTTTCCGGATCGTTTCCGCGATACGCTGCAAAGCAGACGGCAGTATAGCGGGAAATAAAACGATGAATTCTTCGCCCCCAAATCGTCCGATGATATCTGATTTTCGCACACTCGTTTTCAGTGATTCCGCTACCCCCTTCAATACTTCGTCGCCTTTCGGATGCCCATGCTTGTCGTTAATTTCTTTAAATGTATCGATATCGATCATTAGAATCCCCATATTCTCTTTGCTCCTCTGGGCCAGATAGGATAATTCCATGGCTAAAACAAGAAACCCCCGGCGGTTTAGCAATCCCGTCAATCCATCGATCATGACGAGTTTGGTCAGAATCTTGTTTCTTTGCCACAAGCTCTGCAATGTTTCACCCAACAGCTCCAGCTCGGGTGTTGTCTTTCCGTACCGCACAAACATCTCGATGAAACGATTGATATGCAGATCATACGTATCCTCGGGATCGGTTTCCCCCGCAAGCGGTTTTAATGTGTGGTAGAGTATTTCAAACGCCGGATGCAGCATGTAATACTCCAGCCGATAAGCCAGGACAAGGGCATTCTCTAAGCTTTTGCATGCTTCCCAGCGTCTTAAAAGAATTTCGACCTTTTGCAATAATTGTTCGAGATCGTTTCTGGTGGCCATTGGATCATAAAAAACATGGGGAAGTCGAAATTCTTTGGCTGTTTTTTTTACGTTCTTCCAGAAGGTCGCATGAATTTTTTCTTCATTGGCCATTTCTATCCAGAAAAGCTTGAGCTCTTTCTTGTCGTCAGCCTTTGATAACTTTATATATATTTCCGAAGCCCGGTGATTGATGGCTATGCATAGATTAATAATGTCCGAAACGGTATTGTCGTTCATAGCCATATCTTTCCGACGGATTTATTTGAAAGTGCTGCCGCGGGCTATGCGCCGCAATCAGACGGCCCGTCATTTCCCTTGACCGAGGGCTTGTATGCCAATTGTTTCGATCAGGCGATTGATGTCGGTGGTCTTGAGATTCATCCCGCCTTCGGACACCGGCAACAATATGATGCGCTTTCCCTGTATTGCCTCAGCGATTCTCAGCTTCACAATCGCCTCTCCGCCCGCACCTGCCAGGGCGTTGTTCATTTCACGGATGCCCTTGGCTTCCGCGATACCTTCTGCCTGAATGGCCCGGGCAAGAAGCTGCTGCTGCTCCTGGTACACATCGGCCTCGATTTTAGCTTTGAGGTATTCGCCGTCTGCATCGGCCACCATCTTGTTGACTTCTCCTTTGGCTTCTTCCAGTTTGCGCTTGTATTCCTCCGCGGCAGCGTGCTGGGCCGACTTGTTTTTTTCTACCTGCTGATCGGCCACTTTTTTGTCCTCGATAGCCTTGGTGTATTCAGCGTTGAAACGATAGTCATTGGTCAGCACCTTCTCAACGATGATGCCCATGGGCCCCAGAATGTCCTGCAGTGCCTCCCGGGCCTTTCCGGACTGGGTTTCGCGGGATTCAGCCACATAAAAAGCCTCCGTTTTCAGCTCGCCGAAAATATCCCGGGGCTTGCTGCGGGCGACCGTCCGAACGATGGTTCCCCGCAAAATATCGTCATTCCGGGCCACATACTGAAGAATGTGCGGGGCTTTGTACGCATCGATACGATAGACGATAATCACGTCCAGACCGATGTCGTTGCCGTCGATGGTTTTAAACACCAGGTCGTCCCGGGTTCTGCGATCGCCTCTCATTTTCGAAAAGGTCATTTCCAGGTTCTGCAGCTTGGTGTCGAATACATGCCAGTCATTGATAAACGGCAGGAAAAAATAGGTGCCGCCCGGGGTGTAGATACGGTCTTCAACCCCTTTGGAACCCCAAAGTGCAATTTTGCGGGTTCTGACGCCCACCTCTGTCAGTCCCGTGGTATGGGGAACGCAAGCACCCGCGGTGAACGTGGCCAACATCAATGCTATTGCGATTAAAAACCGGTTCATTATTTCCCTCCTTTGCGTACGTCGAATAAGTGCAGAGCATTATCCAGATTGAGCGGGTTGACCCCCTGCGGTCCGTCGCTGGGGAGAATGATCACATCGAGCCCCTTGTAGGCGTCGGCCATTTTAAGGGCCACCATGCGCTCTGAGCCAAGTCCCTTGAGGGCTTCATTTCTCAAACGAACTTTTTCCGCCTCAGCCAGTTTTACCTGCAAGTCGGCATTGGCTTTTATCTTGCGCGCGTAAAGATCCTTTTCGGCGATTTTGCGGGTGACATAGGCTTTGCCGTTTTCAAGCTCGACGGCGGCGATAACCATCCCCTCCTGTACGATTTTTTTCAACTCAGCCTCTTCCCTGGCTGCGCGCGCCGCTGCCTGGTTGGTAAACACCATCTGGTCCTGAAGCTTTTTCGCCTCTATGTTTTTCTGGATTTCGGGGCTGTATATGAAATAGCGCACCAGCACCTGGTCGACCTCGATGCCTTTTACGTTCAGCTCGGTATTGAGGTTTTGTTTGGCTTCTTCCGCTTTTTGAACCCGCATCGGGCTGTTGTAGAACTCCTCGGTGGTCAGCTTCCCCAGGGTCTCTTTCAGGGCCGGCTCGGCCTTGGGGATGATGCCGTTGTCTTCGAAGAGCGTTCCGGGACCAATGGTTGTGAAAACCAGGTAGGGGTCATTGATGCGGTACAGTATGGAGACATCCATGTCCACGAAAAATCCGTCAGAGGTCTGAATGTGCGCGGCCCGGTCTATCCGCGCCGCCCCTGAAGCAGTTTCGGGCGAATTGGTCAGCTCCAGCACCTGGATACCCTTGGGCAGGCGATACATCTGCTGCAGCCCGAAGGGCAAAACAAACGTCAGTCCGGCATGATACACTTCTTTTTGAACACCGCGGTTCAGGCCCACCCGGTTCACCTTAATCCCATACTCATCAGGCTGCACGTAAACGAAAAAGAGATTATATGAAACAGATACCAAGACTGCCGCGACGACCAGGATCTTTAGTGCTCCGGCCGGCCTGAAAGGAAGCGGAGCAAGCTTGAATCGTCCTTTCAATTTGTTCACGAAAACCGATACCTCATCCATCTGGTTGTCATCCATATTCTTATTCTCCCTTCACATGTTTCACCATAAGCGGCAGCGTTAGAGTCAATTACAGGTTTTGCTCGGTCAGGATTAAAAAATATATTTTTCGCATATCCTTCTGTAGTGTTAGCCGTAGATTGCAAAGGTAACGGCCAGGGGCACCAGCCTGGGCTTGCGCATTACCGCCCTAAGCAGCAGATGCCGGTACAGAAAACAGCCCCTCAAAACCGTCCTTAGTACCGTCAACTTTCCATCCATTCCGGATGTTGGCAGTTTTGACCGCAGCGCGAATAGCTGTATTAAGTTCCGGAAAAACAGCGTTCCCACGGTGAAAATGCCTATTTGATGTATTCTGTCAGGTGACATCATGTTGCTGATGTTTCATCGTTAGTATTGTCCTTTTCCATCATCTTCATAAACGGCCTTATAAGATCTATGGGAAGTGGAAATATGGTCGTTGAATTCTTTTCAGCGGCAACCTCGGTCAGCGTCTGCAAATATCTGAGCTGCAGTGAAATCGGGTTCGACATTATTTTGGCGGCATCCGAGAGCTTTGTTGCCGCCTGGGCTTCACCTTCCGCATGGATGATCTTAGCACGCCGCTCGCGCTCGGCCTCAGCCTGTTTTGCCATGGCCCGCTTCATTTCATCGGGAAGGTCTATGTGCTTCAGCTCAACGTTGGCAACCTTGATGCCCCAGGGGTCCGTCTGCCGGTCAAGGATTTCCT
>Ga0272441_10003018_pt1 | contig 33032 bp, 31 predicted proteins | sample SSMProp6N_FD_193582 | JGI IMG/M metagenome (GOLD analysis project Ga0272441, IMG submission 193582) | Marine sediment archaeal communities from Little Sippewissett salt marsh, Falmouth, MA, United States - SSM-Prop-6N | ecosystem: Environmental > Aquatic > Marine > Wetlands > Sediment ... | reverse complement strand
TTCTGACTTGGAAATAAAACAGATCTTTACCAGCTGGTCGAATCCCAAAGGGAATGCCGATACCGAAAGAGTGATTAGAACCCTAAAGGAAGATTTGGTCTGGCCGTATGACTTAAGATAACCCGTTTCATTTTCAAAGAGCACTGGCAAGATGGATTGACAATTACAATCATGATTATCCACATCAGGCATTAAATTATCATACCCCTTGCGAATATTATGAGAAATATGTTAAAAATAAAGAGAAAATACTAACTTAAAATACATGCTCTTAATGGGGAGCATTACAGATTTCTATCTATATCGCTGCTTATTTAATGTTCCAATGGCCTATATTGGCTATTGTCAAAGCATACCGATTTTCTTTGTTGCCGGAAAAGGAATACTTGGCTTTCGATGGATTACACTTCATATTTTCCATTGTTGCAGGTTTGATCATTCCATTGATATGGGTATTGAAGGATAATTATATTAGAAAATGGGGTTAACAAAAAAAGATTTACTTAGGGGATTAATTATTATTGCTCCTCTGAGTTTTTGGCTAGCAATATTTCTTTAGGGACTAGAGAATGCCAAAATGGATTTTGGTAAATTACACATTGCCATTCTTATTGTTACTTTGAGAATTGCCATTCCTGAAGAACCTTTATTAAGACCATTGTTTCAGGCAGGAAAGACCGGAAAGAATTGCAGACCCTTGGATTGGATGGTTTTTTGCGGCTTTACTTTATGTTCTGCTTTATTTTCCCAAGATACTAATTTTTCCACAAGATCTTTTAACTGTTTTAAAAATAAAACCTTTCGAGTATAGTTATTCAATTAGTATTATAGGAACATTCTATTTTACATTTGGATTGATGATGGGAATATAAGGATGAGGACTAAAAATATAATAACAAATTTTATCATAAATGCTTTAGTTGATATTTGGTTTATATGTGAAGTTCTTTGTTGAAATTATAAAATAACAATATTTATCAAATGTATTGTAGAAATAAAATATCCTTATTTAAGGAAATGCTGTAAAATATCAATGTATATGGTTTAATTATGGATGTTAATAATGATAAATTCATATCAATTTGGAAAAGTAATCATTGATCATAAAGAATATTATTCCGATATTATAATCTACAAAGATAAGGTTAATGATAATTGGTGGAGAAAAGAAGGTCATAATCTTTGCATTGAAGATATAAGGGAAATATTAAATAAAAAACCGGAAATATTAATTATTGGAACAGGTGCATATGGATTAATGAAAGTATCACTAGAATTAATGAAACATTTAGAAAAAATTAATATAAAGGTAATCGAAAAAAAAACGATAGAAGCTTGTGAAGAGTACAACCGCCTTTATCTAGATAAAAATGTTGTTGCCGCTCTGCATTTAACTTGTTAAAAGCCGCCTCAGCATAAGCATAAACCTGAAAAAATATTAGTTTGGGTAATTTTCCGAAAAAAAGAAATCTTAAAAAATAATCAAGTCACGTATCATTCGCATGGTATGTAAAATAAACATTTCTAATAAAAAAATAACATCAAAGGATGTAAAGGTGTAATAAGTATTAGATTTAACTTTTAATGAAAAACTAAAATGACATAAATGTAGGGATAGTTTTAATTAGCTAATTTGAATAGAGTTTGGCAAGGTATAGCGAACTATTTATTTTCTATAAATTATATTACAAGAATAATTTGTAAATTTTAAAGTATGCAAAAATTAGTATTTTTGCTGGGTTATAAATGATTTGATAGATATATCAAATCATGTTTTTTACATGTCATTTTTTTTAGAAATAAAATACCTTATGTAAATAATAATAAAGAAAGCATTTTACATTGTTTAAAAATGCTATCAAACCAAAGAGAAGATAAAAGATAAAATTAAGGAATGTCAACTATCGATGAAATTCAAAAAAGAAAGAAAAAGCGATAACTATTTAAAAAAATGGACATTGATCCTTATGGGATGTTTTTTTACAGCGCTCGGTATTCTTGGAATATTTTTGCCTCTCTTGCCCACTACACCATTTCTCTTGATGTCTGCAGCATGCTTTATTCGAAGTTCAGAAAAATTATACAATTGGCTTATCGGTAACAAGTGGTTGGGGCAATACATAAAACACTATTTAGAAAGAAAGGGGATTTCCTTAGAATTAAAAATATTCTCTCTCGTTCTTTTATGGATAACCATAGGATATTCAGTATTTTTTGTAATTGGTATATTATATGTAAGAGTTATTTTGTGTTTGATCGCTATTGGCGTGTCTATCCACCTTTTTTCAATTCGAACGCTAAAGAAAAAGTAATAACAAAAAATAATTAAATGTTAAATTGAAAATCCTTATAAAATCAAGAAAATAATAGCTATCATCTATTTGAATAGTTTTGAAATAGCCAATTGATATAAAAATATTAGACCTTAATAAAAAAAGTTATAAATTTTTTATAGGGAAAATGATAAAAGTGAAAAAACTTCATTAATAAAAAGAGTTAGCAGAAAAACCTTTGATCCGAACTATAAAAAAACTATAAATAAAAAGCAAAAAATATTAATTGATTAATGATAATCTTATTATACATGCTTTACCTTTAATCTATTATGATTATTTGCAAAATATAATTGTTCATCGGTGAATATTTTAATATACCGGGAAATCCCCGCCTGTCAAGGCGGGGATTAGAGCGTATCCTGTTTCTTCCGTATGTGCTTTGCTATAATGGGAATATGAAATTATTCAAAGCAGCTCATTCCGTATATAAGACCCAATACCATATCGTTTGGATTACCCACTATCGCAGGAAAGTAATCGTTTATGGAGTAAAAAGTTATCTGAAAATAAAATTGCAGGAAATAAGGAAATATTATCCAGATTGGAACTATATAGAGATAGGGGTAAAACAAGATAATATTCATTTGTATATGATCATACCTCCCAAGTATGCGATAAGTCAGGTTGTGAAAACCATCAAAAAGAATACCAGCAGATCTTTGAGTAATAAGTTTTCTTTCTTGAAGAAAGTCTACTGGGACAGAAAGGGTATCTGGGGAAAGGGATATTTTGTCTCTACTGTTGGAATAAACGAAGACATCATCCGAAAATACGTCCAATCACAAGAAGAGGAAGAAACAGGACAAGCAGAGCTTGAATTGTAAAAGTACCACAACTGTAAAGGCGTGGGTATCTATAAAATCATTTTATCGGAATAAAAATGTTTAATTGGATAAAGTATAATTAAAAATTATTTTATGGAACGTGTTTACTGGATTAAATTCTAGGAAAAAAACATTTCTTTAATAAAAATATTGTTTATTCAGAATGGAATGGCCAGATTGGTAGCATAACATATACAGGTATAGAAATATTTTGGAAAAAAATAAAAAAATATTAAAACGTGAAATCATGGGCAAAATTGAACATATTCCAATCAATTGAAATGGAAGATGAAGTATTAAAATAGCACAATGAATAAAAGGTTTTTTAAATAGAAATTAAAAATTGATACGGCAGGTGTTTTATATTAAATTAACGACAGGATTATTAAAATAATAGTTGCATCATTATAAATTCGTTTAAAAAATATATTTTGCTACAGAATTAAGACTGTTATAATTAAATATTCTACTTTAATATATTTTTATGAAAAATAAAATGTTTAAAGGATAAGTTTGTCAGGCTGGAATAGTTATTATGGAATCAGATGAATTATTTAAATTAAAAAGCACTAAAATAGATAAGGAGAGATTGAAAATATTTTTAAATATTTTCAAAAAAAGAAGGATTTTTTTTATAAATATAGTATAATAAAGACAAGTTGAAAGTCATTAATAATTAAAAAGTAACAGTATATATATAATAATATGTAATAAGTGTAATATAATCGAAACATTACTCATGTAACAGGAAAGGCTCCCGTTTTAAAAAAAAGGGAGGGGATGGAAATTAATACCAAAAGTATTAAAGCTTTGACTCAAAGCACCGTAATAATTATTCCTGAATTCCAAAAGGATTACTGGCAGAGTAGACGTTTGAATTTATGCTCACAATAAATGATAGGAAAAATTTTTCCGGTTTTAAGGCAGAGTTGAGAAGAAAGGTCCCTTTTCTTGATCTGTCTTTTTTTTATGTCCTGCTTTGGAGGAGGACATAAAAAGCAGCCCTTGGTTAAAAATAAATAAAAAAATCCCCTGGCGGGAAACCAGGGGGATGTGTTACAAACCTTATACCCATTGTTAAATACCACTAAAACAATCGGATAGCTTGCATTTCTATTATAATGAATCTGTTTTGTAATTGCAAGTGCAGCTAAAAAGCCATGGCATAAGGTATTGCCATGGCTTTTTAGCTTTTATGATATCGCTAACGGGAGCTCTTGGCCCCCTCAGTTTAAAAAAAATAAAAAAAGGAGAAATGAGAAAAATGAACAATGTAAAAACTATGATGAGCCTGTTACTGTTATGCGGACTGGTCCTTGCCCTGTCAGCTGCCGCCTTGGCTGCGGTGACCACAGCCGAACTCCCCGTATTCACCACGTCCGCCGGTCAGAGTGCGGATATCAACACCCTAAATATCGTGGCAGATGAGGCCGGGTTGCTCTACGATTACTGTGATGTCCCCTCGGTTGAGATGGTGGCAGCCGGTGTCGGCCTGGCCGGGGAAAAATCCGGTCCCGGTTTCCATGTGGATGTCCTGACCGATCTGAAGAAATACCCCCTGGAGACCCCCTACAAGACCATTATCTTCGCCATCGGTGCCAGCTTAAAAGGCATGGGTGCCTCCGGCCTGACCCTGGATACCGAAGAGAAACGCTTGAAAGAGATTATCGCCTACTGCAAGGAGAACAAGATCTTTGTTATCGCCACCCATCTCGGCGGCCTATCGGCCAGAGGTGCCGCAGGCAGTGACAATGAGCGCATGATCGATGCCGTGGCCCCCTTTGCGGATTACATCATCGTCACCAAGGACGGCAACAAAGACGGCCGCTTTACCGAAATTACCGAAAAGAACAAAAGCCAGCTGACGGAAATCGATTATGCCCTGGATCTAATCGAAGTCTTGAAAGAGGTATTTCAATTAGGTGACTAGCACTAGACGTTAATCAATCATTAAATGGAAGAGGAGACTGTAACAATGGTTCTACAAATTGAAATAATTATGATTATTATGGTGGCAGCTTATGCTCTGGCCAAATGGAAGTTTTCCGTTGAATGGAGCATGCTTGCCGCAGCGATTGCAGGTGGAGTAGCCGGTACGTTTATCAAAACCCCTGCTCTGGGCGAGTTAGCCCGCCATCTGGTAGAAGGGGCTTTCACCTACCTGGATGTGGTTCTGATCTTTGTGACTGCGACCATCTTTATGGATATCGTCAAGGAATCCGGTGGTGTCAACTATATTGTGAGAAGCATCATTCGTAATTTTTACGACAAGCGTATCATCGCCCTGTTTCTCTTGATGCTGATACTGCTGATCCCGGGGGCTTTAACCGGCGCCGGCAGCGTATCCCTTTTGGTCGTGGGAGCACCGGTTGCCCTGGCTTTAGGATATCTGGGAATTCCCAAGATAAAAGCCACTGCGATCCTTTTTATACTGGCTGGCCTGAGTGCCGCAGCACCGCCGGTGAACATCTGGGCTATGGTGACTTGTGCCGGAACTGCTATCCCCTATGTGGGATTTGAACTTCCACTGATTATCCCTATTCTGATTTTAGGTACCTTTACCATCCTATTTTTAGGATGGAAAAGAGAGGGGAAGATGGACAAGGAAGCGGCATTGAAAGCGATGCCCGAGGTGGCCGAAGGGATGAGTGGATGGCGGGTGCTTTTACCCTTTCTCATCTTTTTTGTTATGCTCATGGCTTCCCGGATTATTCCTTTCTCCATGCCCATTCTGGGATTGCCTTTGGAGTTTGCCTTGGTAGCCTTTATTGCTCTTTTGGTAAGTCCCAAAAAGATTAACCTTTTAGTTCTATCCCGAGATACTGTGAAGCGTCTGCTTCCTTTGCTTGCCACTATGATCATCGTGGGCATATTGCAGCAGATCTTGACAGCTACTGGTGTCCGGGGATTGATATCCTTTTCGGTTATCAGCATCCCCCTAACCCTTTTGTTCATTTCTTTAGCTGTTTTAATCCCGGTATCGGAAGGAGTCTTAACCTATGGAGGTGCTGCCCTTCTGGGCATTCCTCTGATTTGGTATTTTGATTCCATCGGCCTGCATGCTACTGTTGCCATTGCCGGATTAAGTCTGCTTTGGCCTTTGGGCGATGGACTGCCTCCCACTGCTTTGATCGGAAGATTGAGCGTAATGGTTGCCGAATACAAGGGTACCTACTGGAGTTTTTTAAAGAGCACATGGGTCCCCTGGGTAGTCATTACCGTAGTGGGAATTCTGATGGTTGTTTTCAGTGGCCAATTGGCCTTTCTAGTGCATTAAAGCAGGAGGTGAATTATGTCTGTAATAATGATGCTTTATTATGTATTGAGTGTTTATCTGATTGGTATGCTCATATGGAATTTTGTCAGAGAAAAAAAGAGCAAAAACGATATGCTGCTCTATTTAATCGTAGCGGTTCCCTTTGTTTTGAGGGTCTTGCGCATAAAGTAGAAAAAGGAGGGAAAGAATATGTCTCGTGAATGGAAGGTAAAATCGATATTTCTTTTAATCGTCCTGGTTATCACAACCATAGCCGGTGTGCAGTTTTACAACCACCGACATTATATGGTGCCTCTGGTCGCCGGACCGGGCGTGACTAAGGTGGCGAAACTTAGTGATTACTGTGAAGGCCTCAAAGGGACTGCCGCAGATACCAATGTATTCTTTATGGAAGGTAAGGAAGAAGGGGGTAAGATGATCATCATCGCCAATACCCACTCCAATGAGCCAGCAGCTGCACTCACTGCCTTCCTGTTTGTAGAAAATGCCATCGTAGACAAGGGAACCTTTATTGTTATTCCCCAATTCAACAACAGCGGTGGGCGCAATACCCGGGCAGGGGACGGCTACCCGCTATACTTTAATATCCCTACTCCATGGGGGGATAAAAAATTCAGAATGGGCAACCGGGATGCCTCTCCCCTGGATCAATGGCCGGATCCGGATGTCTATGTGCACTATCCCGACAGACAGCTGCTCTCCTATCTGGATATTCGAAATACTAACCGGACCTGGCCAGGTAGACCTGAGGGACCCTTAATGGAAAAAGTCACTTATGCAGCCATGCAGATCATGCGGGAAGAGCAGGTTGATATGGCCTTGGATATTCACGGTGCCGAGACCATGTTCCCGGTAACCAACTGTATCGTTGCCCCGGACAAATCGATGAAGATTGCCACCATGGCCTCCCTGACTGTAAAAGCCAAAGAGGGATTTGACAATCATGTTGAACCTTCACCAACCGGTTTTCGCGGTCTTTCTCATCGGGAAATCGGCGATTATGCAGACACCCTGCCATTTTTGGTGGAAGCTCCCATTCCTTTTTTGGACCAGCCGACCGGCCCGAAAACCGTTGACCTGCTCCTGGATGGAAAGGATCCTTTTCTCTTAAGCCTTTCTAAGAAAAAGATGCTTTTCGTACCCTATGACGAGAGCGGATGGCCTATGGATAAACGGGTGGGTCAGCACTGTTCGGTTGCTTTGGAGTTGATTAACCAATTTTCAAAAAGAAATCCTGAAAGGGCAATTAAGGTCGAAAGTGTTCCTCGATACGCTGAAGTAGTGGAAAAGGGCATCGGGTATTATCTGCATGATCCGGAAAAGGCAGATAAAGCCAATATCTATTACGAATAAAGGAGAACATATTTGTCCTTTTCATGTCAGAGGAGGTGATTCTTTAGCTAAAAACTGTTTTAAAGTCAAGTGCTTTAACAATGATTAAAAGGAGTAAAAAATGAATTTAAGAAAAATAACTTCAGTTGTTGTAATGATTGCTGTTGCATTGATGTTTGCAGGAATAATGGTCTATGCAGACGATGATTGCACAGCCATAGCAGTTTCACCCAAAGCATCAGCAGACGGCTCTTCGATGACCACTCATACTGATGATTCGGGAACAGATACCTTCCATGTTTATATGGTACCGGCTGCAGATTATGAACCCGGAACCATGCGTCCCGTTCTCAAACATACAGACTATGGACCCTATGCACAAATAGGAACTCCAATCGTTTCTCCAGGGGAAATTCCTCAAGTAGCACATACTTATGCATATACCAATGCATCCTATTCATTCCAGAATGAGATGCAAGTTGGTATGGGCGAATCAACAGTAAGCGGCAGGAGAGAGCTTCGTAATACCGATGGATGGTTTGATATTGTTGAATTGCAGAGAATTGCTCTTGAGCGTGCAGCAACCGCACGGGAAGCCATACAAATTATGGGCTCACTGGCAGAAAAATATGGTTACTATATTGGAGGAGAATGTATTCCTGTTATCGATCCGAATGAAGCCTGGAATTTTGAAATATACGGTCCTGGTCCATTATGGAAACCGGGAAGCGATAGACCGGGTGCAGTATGGGTAGCTCAAAGAGTTCCGGATGGAGAAATCTCTGTTTGCTGTAATCGTAGCCGCATAGGAGCTATTGACCTGGAAGATACTGATAATTTTATGGCTTCAGAAAACATCTATTCATTGGCTGAGAAGATGGGTTGGTGGAGCAAAGATAGCGGAGAAGAGTTTAAGGTATATCTTACTTATGGCTATAAAGATTACTCTCCTTACAATGCCCGTCGTGAGTGGCGTGTTTTAAGCATGCTTGCTCCGTCCTTAAATCTTGATCCGTGGATGGAACGTTACCCTTATTCAGTGAAACCTGACCATCCGGTAACTCCTCAAGATATTATGGCTATCAATCGTGACCAATATCAGGGAACAGAATTTGATTTAACCAAAGGTTTAGCAGCAGGACCCTATGGATGTCCTAATCGCTATCCAACACCAAGTAGCCAGAATCCAGAAGGAAGTTTCGGTTGGGAAAGAGCTGTTTCCTTATTCCGTACCAATTATTCTACCGTTGTAGTTGCCCGTAAAGATATGCCTGCCTGGATTGGTGGTTTGACCTGGTTTGCTTATGATGCACCACACAGCTCCTGTTATTTCCCCATCTACAGTGGCATCACAGAGTTACCTGATTCTTTCAAAAAAGGTATGCGCGGCGGTGCTTATGATGTATTTAGCCGTGAATCAGCCTGGTGGGCATTTAATTTTGTTTCCAATTATGCAGACCTCAAATTTTCTTACATGATGGAAGATATCAAAGCGGTTCGTGATCCATTTGAAGCAGAATTCTTTGCAGTACAACCGGCGATAGAAAAGACAGCAACTGAGCTTTATGCTCAGGATCCTCTTCTAGCACAACAATTCTTAACGACTTATTCTAATAGTTGCGCCACACGCGTTACCGATGCTTACTGGAAATTGGCAAGCCAATTGGTAGGACGTTATACTGATGGATACACCTACGGTGATGACACTTACAAACGTGATTATACCGGTTATCCTGACGAAGAATGGAGAAAAGCAGTTGATATGGGACAAAGCACCATTCCACCTGCGGGATGTCCAAAATAGAAAGTTAGAAAATTAAAAAAAATAATGGCGGCAATCTTTTAAATGGATTGTTGCCATTATCTAATTTTTATCAATGACTTAAAATTGATTCTTTTAGGCATATTAACATGAGCATTTGATAATTATAATTTTGTAATGTTGATTTAATGGCCATTCACGTATTATATCATTATCCTTTAATGAAAATAATCAATTTGTTTGTAAGCCATTAAATGAGTCCAGAAAATTTCATGGAATATGTTTGTAAAAGAATGTAAAACGATTATTCAGTCATAGAACGCTTTATGTAAAGCTAAACTAACAAAAATTTTTGAAAACATCTTTTTAAGGTTTACACATAAAAAAATGGTTACGATTTATATCAATCTATAACTTTAACATTGAAGACTAAAGGGTAAAAAGTGAATAAAAAATTTAAAAGGAGCAAAAGAGAATGAATGGAAAAAAGATATTTATTAGCATAATGATATCCGTCTCAATATTACTCTTCATTAGCAGTGTTGCCTTTTCCTGTACAACAATCATTGCAGGAAAAGATGCCACAACCGATGGTTCATTATTTACTTCTCATACCAATGATTGTGGTTATTGCGATCCCAGAATTGCCTATGTTCCGGCTGCAGATCACAAGCCAGGGGACATGCGGGCTGTTTATAAATTTACACTGCCATATCCCAGATTATGTTGTTACGATAGAGGCCCTACTTATCTTCCTAAGGCTGGCGAAGTTGCTGTGGAGCCGATTGGTTATATTCCTCAGGTTGAACATACCTATGCATACTATGATGGTGTTTATGGAATCATGAACGAACACCAATTAAATATCGGTGAATGTTCTTGTGGTGCCAGAACCAGCGGAAAAGCATTACCGGAAGGAGAGGCGTTATTTGATATTGCAGAACTTTCCAGAGTGGCTTTAGAGAGATGTACGACTGCCAGAGAAGCTATTCAATTAATGGGTGATCTGGGAGTAGAATACGGTTATTATGCTGGTGGTGAGACTCTAACTATTATTGATACAGAAGAAGCTTGGGTTTTTGATATGGTTGCTAGTCCGGATGAAAATGGAAAAAGTGCAGTATGGGTAGCCCAAAGGGTTCCGGATGATGAAGTTGCGGTTATGGCCAATCAGTTTACTATTCGAGAGATAGACCCTGATGACCCGGATAATTTCATGTATTCGGAAAATATCTTTGACCTTGCCGAAGAACAAGGATGGTGGAAACCTGAAGACGGTCAATTAGATTTTAATCGGGTATATGGACGCGCTTATGATCCGGTTCGACTTTATAGTTTGCGTCGTAAATGGAGAGCTTTTGATCTCTTGGCACCTTCCAAAGGATTCCAACCTTATGTGGACGATACGTTTACAAAAGAATATCCTTTCTCTGTAAAACCAGATAAAAAGATTTCTATAGCAGATGTCATAGAAATTACCCGAGATTATTACCAGGGGACTGATTTTGACTTAAGCAAGGGAATGGCTGCCGGACCTTTTGGTACACCTAACCGTTATCGTAATGGTGGGGCTGAAAAATTAATAGAAAATGGCAATTGGGAAAGAGCGATAGCCATGTTCAGAGCTGATTATGTACAAATATCTCAAACCAGAGGATGGTTACCCGATTCCATCGGAAGTGTCATGTGGTACACACCCGATATAGCACTTACATCCTGTTTTATGCCAATCTATGCTGGATCCACAAAACTTCCCGAATCCTTTACTACCGGTACCCGCTCTGAGTATGACGAAAATTCTGCCTGGTGGGTCTTTAATTTTGTGTCCAATTGGGCAGACCTCAAATTCAGTTATATGATTAAAGATATCAAGGAAAAACAGCAGGAAATAGAAAGCAAAGAATTTGCTTTCCAGCCTGCGATTGAAGCTGCAGCGTTAGTCTTGCACGAGCAGGATCCTGAATTAGCTAAAGCATATTTAACTGACTATTCGATTAATAATGCGGAAGCTGTGGTAGAAGAATGGCGTGAATTGGGCAAGTTTTTAGTCATGAAGTACATCGATGGATATGTTAATGTGCCTAAAGTAGGCCAAGGTGTAGGCTATCCTTTGTGGTGGTTGAAAGAAGTCGGATTTGGCCCTCTTCCAACAGAGAAACCTTAACCTCAAAATAGAGTTACAAAAAGCAGCAAGTTTTTTTGCTGCTTGCCGCTTTTTGTAACTAAAAAAAATAAATTAAATTCCTATCCATTGAACGATAGTTTAAAAGTCATTAGTTTTGTATTCCGAGCCAAAAAAAAAGAAAGAAAAAGGAGGAGAAGCTTATAAGCAGGATTTTTATTTAAATATGAATATTTTTACATTTTCACTAAAAAATTAAAGGAGTAAAAAGATGAATTTGAAAAAGACAACTTATGTTATAAGTATATCCTTGTTAGCATTACTTTTATTAAGTAGTGTTGCCTTTGCCTGCACAACAATCATCGTAGGGAAAGATGCGTCTGTGGATGGTTCTACCATGACCAGCCATACTGCTGACTGCGGATATTGTGATAGCCGCTTAATTTATGTACCTGCAGAAGATCATGAGCCGGGAGAAATGCGCCCAGTTTACCTGTACATTCTTGGTTATCCAAGATACGTTGGAACCGAAAGAGGGCCGGGATATCATCCCAAAGCAGGAGAAGTTCCAACAGAACCTTTGGGATTCATTCCTGAAGTAGAACATACTTATGCTTACTATGACGCAGTATATGGCGTAATGAATGAGCATCAGGTAGCTATTGGCGAATGTACATGTGGTGCGAGAACCTACGCGGAACCACTACCGGAAGGAGATGCATTGTTTGATATTGCTGCAGCTTCAAGGGTAGCTATGGAGAGATGTACAACTGCCAGGGAAGCTGTTCAGCTGATGGGTGATCTTTGTGTAGAATACGGTTACTATGGCAGTGGAGAAACTTATACTGTTACTGATGGGGATGAAGCTTGGGTATGGAATATTCTAGCAACACCCAATGAGAATAGTGCAGTGTGGGCTGCCCAGAGAATACCGGATGATCATATTGCTGTCATGGCCAATCAATTTACCATGAGAGAGATTGATTTAGACAATCCTGACTATTATATGGCATCAGACAATATATTTGATGTTGCAAAAGAGCAGGGATGGTGGAATCCTGAAGATGGACCCTTTGATTTTACCCGGGCATACAGTCGTGTTTATGATCCTGTAAGACTTTATAGTCTGCGTCGTAAGTGGAGAGCCTATGATCTTTTAGCACCTTCCTATGAGTTTACTCCCTGGGTAGATGATTCCTACACCAGAGAATATCCTTTCTCTATTAAACCGGATAAGAAAGTTTCAGTAAAAGATATCTTTAACGTATTTCGTGATCATTATGAAGGAACACCATTTGACTTAACCAAAGGAATGGCTGCCGGTCCTTTTGGCACACCTAACCGTTATCGTGGTGGTGGTGCCGAGAAACTCATAGAGGGTGGTACCTGGGAAAGAGCGCTTTCAATGTTCAGAACTGATTACACGACAGTCATACAGTCAAGAAACTGGCTACCTGATCCTATTGGTGGTGTACTCTGGTTTACTCCTGATGTTTCTGCTACCAGTTGCTTTACTCCTTTCTATGCTGGAGTTACCGAAATGCCAAAAGCTTACAGCACCGGCAACCGTCTTGCTTTTGACCGGGATTCTGCATTCTGGGCAATGAATTTTGTAGGCAATTGGGCAGATCTTAAGTATAGTTACATGATCAAGGATATCAAGGCAAAACAGGAAGAAGTTGAAGGCAAATTATTTGCAATGCAACCCGCAATTGAAGAAGCCGCAAAAATGCTTTACGATCAAGATCCGGAACTGGCCACACAATTCTTAAATGATTATTGTAGCAATACTGCAAACAATGTTGTAGCCGAATGGTGGGATCTTGCAGACTTCCTGGTCATGAAATACATCGACGGATATGTTAATGTACCTAAAGTAGGCCAAGGCGTAGGTTATCCTTTATGGTGGCTTAAAGAAGTTGGATTTGGTCCACTTCCTACCGAACCGGAAAAATAATAAAATAGAAAGTATGATTTTATGTTGACTTATTAGGGTCACGAAAATCTAAAATAGTAAAATTTGAATATTAATTCAAGGAGAGGGCAGTAAATGATTTACATTACTTACTACCCTCTCCTTTTGTATTTTTAAATAAAATAATTTTCACGTTAAAATTTGAAGTGTCCTTTCTTTCTAACAAGTAAATAAATTAAGGGGAATGTAAATGTTATAGGGAGAATTAAAAGTGAGAAAAATAATGATATCAATTCTGATTACGATTTTTTTAGGATTTTTTGGTGGTGTATCCATTGAAAATAATACACTCGAATTTCAAAAGATGTCGGATATAATATTTTCAAAGGGAGCAAAATTTAATAGAAAACATAAGAGGGTAGATTTCAATAATTAAAATGCATTAATATTTAGTAATTGCATCAATTTAAAGTGTATCAATAATAAATAGGTTGTTTAAATAAGTATCCGATGATCTAATTAATAATAGAGGGGAAATCGAATATTTTAATTCTTTTTGGCATTCATAATCCAAGGATTTTTTTAAAATATAACCTATTGACAAAAAAGAAAAAGAATGAGAAAATGTTAGTTAATATCTAACTAACTATTGAGGTGGTGTTTTGAAAGAATATCGTAATTTATTCGCGGTATTTAATAGTTTTATGCAAATCAAATCAGAATGCCGATTCTGTGTTATTGAGAAGTATAAAGTTGCAGAATTGAGCTTGAAGCAGATAGAATATTTAAAAAAATTTGATGAGCTAAAGCAGGTGACCATAAGCCAATTGGCTGAAGTGATGAACCTTTCCAAGCCATCAATCACCGAAATGGTTAAGAAGTTTATAAAATTAAATTGTGTTAAAAAAGAGCAATGTGCTCATGATGCGAGAGTCTATTACTTGTTCCTCACCGAGAGAGGAAAAGCAATTGCCAGAATTGAGCAGCTTGCGAATGAAGATTTTTTCAAAAGAATCAAAAAATGCTTAGACGATAAAGACATTAACCAATTGATAGAATTGTTGGCCAAAATAGATTGAAGCACTATTTTTTTTAAGATTGATGTTAGGTAAAACCAAACTAACTATTGATGATTTTTTGTTTGATTAAATACTTTAATTGGTTAAAAAATAAAAACTTAGTAAACCGTAGAATACAATTTAAATTTAATTAAAGAGGGAAATATTGACTGGAGTGCAAATAGTCTAGGGAAAAATTGAAATATGGAACATTTTCGAAATAAAAGAGAGGTGTAGATGATGAATGATAATATAAAAAATGATTTAGCTATCGTTGTGATGTCGGGAGATGTTTTATTTAAAGGAATGAATAGCACGATCAAAACCAATGAAACACTTGGTGAAAAAATATATGAAAAAATTAAGCAAGATGATAATTATGCTATCATGCTTCTACTAAGAGACGGAAGCAACTACGAGACTTACCAAGAAAAAGATTTGCATCATATTGTAAATCTTGTGAGAATTAAAAAAGTGATAGGGGTTAAAGGAACACATGATTTAAGTGTGGAAGTATTGGACAGGGTAGAGGTAAAAAGTTTAATTCAAGAAAATGGTTATTATGTAGGAAAGTTTAAATATTTACCGGATATCGAGGACTTGGATAAGCGTTCTCAGGACCAAATGCTTGAATATATCAAAAAGTTGACTGCTGAAATTAGTAACAAATTTATTGGAGCCGAAGGATATATTCAACAAATACAAAAAATCAATGATTTGGAAAAAATCATTGGCTATCTAATGCGATTTATCAATATCCCTGTGTATGAGAAACAAGAATTGCTGGAGATTAGATCCAGAAGGGAAAAAAGTTTAAAATTTTTGGATATTCTAATTCAGCAAAAAGAAAATATTGAATTTCAAATGGAGATGAATGCCAAGTTGAATGGTGAAGTTAATAAGCAATATCGAGAAAAAATGCTTCGCGAACAATTAAAAGCAATACAAAAAGAGTTAAATAAAGGAAAAAATTCTAAAAGGAAGAAAAAAGATTATTTAGATTTAATCAACGGATCCAAAATGCCGGAAGATATCAAAGATATTGCTCGAGAAGAATATGATAAATTACAAGAACAAAATCCACAAAGCATGGATGCCGGTGTAATTAAAAATTATTTGGAATTACTAACGACACTTCCATGGAATGCAAAGGACATCAATGAAGTAAATATCAAAGAAGCAAAAAATATCCTGAAAAGCGATCATTACGGGTTGGAAAAAGTAAAGGAGAGAATTATCCAGCATTTAACGGTCATGAAATTACAGAACAATAAACAGGGTTCAATCCTTTTGCTTGTCGGGCCTCCAGGAACCGGGAAAACCAGCTTGGGGAAAAGTATTGCAAAAGCACTGAACAGGAAATATGTCAGAATAAGTCTGGGAGGAGTTAGAGATGAAGCAGAAATAAGAGGCCATAGGCGAACCTATGTCGGAGCTCTTCCAGGAAGAATTATTCAGGGAATTAAAAAAGCTGGAACCAGCAATCCTGTCTTTATTTTGGATGAAGTAGACAAACTTTTATCATCTCATATGGGTGACCCTGCGAGTGCCTTGCTGGAAGTATTGGATCCTGAACAGAACCATTCTTTTTCGGATCATTATTTGGAAGTTCCTTATGATTTGTCGGATGTATTTTTTATTGGGACAGCAAATTCTCTAAAGGATATACCTGGACCCCTTAGAGATAGAATGGAAATTATTCAGATTAACAGCTACACGACGACTGAAAAATTTTATATTGCTAAAAATCATTTGATTGGTGAGGTGATAAAAGCTCATGGATTGAAGAAAGATCAATTACAGATTGAAGATAATGTATTGAAAGCAATTATTAATAAATACACCCGTGAAGCTGGGGTGCGGGGTATAAAAAAACAATTATCCGCAATTGCCAGACATGCGACGGAGAAGATTGTTGTGGAAGAAGTTGAACTTCCTTATCATGTTAAAAAATCTATGTTGTTCGACATATTAGGTCCAGAAGTTGCCATCTGTGATAAAGTGAAAGATTCAAATTCTCCCGGAGTGGTTACAGGATTAGCATGGACACCGGTAGGTGGCGATATTTTGTTCATTGAAAGTGCTTTTATGCCTGGAAAAGGAAACTTGATGCTAACTGGACAGTTGGGAGATGTCATGAAAGAATCTGCCAAAATATCGCAAAGCTTGATACGATCGAGATTGGTTTTAAACTTTAAAGACTTGGATTTCGATAAGCACGATCTTCATGTTCATGTGCCGCAAGGATCTATCCCTAAAGACGGACCATCAGCCGGAGTGACTATATTTACATCCATTGCTTCGCTTTTTACGGGAATACCTGTGGATTCTAAAACAGCCATGACAGGTGAGATTTCACTAAGGGGGGCAGTGCTTCCAGTTGGGGGAATTAAAGAAAAAGTAATTGCGGCCCACCGCTCCGGAATAAAAAAAATAATACTTCCACTGGAAAACAAAAAAGACCTTTACGAAGTTCCAAAAGAAGTCAAAAACGAAATGCATTTTGTCTTTGTCGAAACAATAGAAGAAGTGACTCATGAAGCTCTTGGAATACATCTACCAAAAGCATATAAATTTCATTTGCACATTATGGATAAAATGAATGCTGATTCTGAAGCAATCAATGTCTAAGATTGGCAATTAATATAGAAGAATATTTTTCGGTAAAGTAAAAATGAATACCAGATGAAAAGAATATTTTCATCTGGTTCGAAATGATAAGTGGAAAGGCATGACACTCTCATAAAGCATGTCCTTCCACTTTTTTATTTTGCTTCCTGTTTTGGCATGCTATGCCCAAGCGGATAAATAACCACGGCGCTCCAAAAGAAATCCATACACCTAATACAAGATAACGCAAAAAACGACCAAATTGATAAAAAGATTCATTTTCAGAAGGTAGTATGAATTTTAATCCAAGGTATATAATACCAATCCCGATAATTCCAATCAAAAAACTGAAGAATCGCTGAAACCATTTCCCCGGTTTAATCTCAACAATAAATGACTGGAATAAAATCAAGCCGTAACCTATGCCGGTTAAGCTTGCAAGTGAGCTCATCATGTCCTGAGATAATTGGAATGGTAATAAAATAAGTGGAACTATTGTGACAATGATCAGTTTCAATAGAGTATTTTTCTTTAAGTAATTGATTTTAACGTGAAGGAATATTAAGTAACTTACACCAAGAATAAGACCACCAAATATCCAACCTCCCAAAATATCAGTAGGAAAATGGACGCCTAAATAAATACGTGAAAATCCAATAGATAGAATGAATAGAATTGAAAGGTTTCGAATCCAGATCTGCTTTTTAAGGTAAGTAATACTTCCCCAGACGACCATAGATGATTGGGCATGGCCACTGGGAAAGCCAAATCCCGAGGCACTGATTTTTTGGATTTCCGGTAAAAGGACAAAAGGACGGGGCTGCTGAAACATCTCTTTGAGTCCGCTATTGATAGATACGGATAGTAAAAAAATAATACCGACTTTTATCCCCAGGTAAAAATCAATACACCAGAGCAAGAAGGGAAAGAAAATCAAGTAAAATGGTTCATCGCCCAGGGAGGTAATTACTCGAAAAAGAAAATGAAGTACTGGAGAGTCTAATCTTTGGATTATTAAAATACATTGGATTCCCCATTGTAAAATATTATCCATTTTTGCCTCTCCTTTTTTTACATTTTTATTATTATATCATACGATTAATCAAACGAAGGAAGCAATGTAGTGGGTTTTATTAAAATTGTTTATTCAGTTAAAAAACTTGTGTTTTTTACTTAAGCGGGAAAATATTTTCCATGTTTAGATGATAAAGAAATCGGTAACAAATGAGTTATTTTTAGCAGTTTTTGAAACGTGTGAAAAATTAAGAAAAATTTAAAAATATTCCGGGATTTGAATCATAATACAATATGATTGACTATAACTTAACAGGAATGATTTTTTATAAAATCAATGTTCTTGGGAACATCAGTTTGTTAATTATATTTACCGTTCATTGACATATCTACATCTCACATATAAAATATAACTATACAATTATTAGATAGATCTTTTTTCTTAAAATAATTATAAAGTTTCTTTGCCCTTTGCCATGCGAATAATCATTTTTATCAGAGTTAAAGCGTTATAAATTTTATTTCTTTATGGTCATCCCGTTTAAACCTATGGATATAAATATTTAAAATAGGAGGAAAATGAATGAATATTTATCAATATGCCATGAAATTGGAAAAGGATAGTGAAGCATATTATAAAGAATTGATGGAAAAAACAGATGATGCAGGTTTGCAGTCAATTCTAAAGATGTTGGCAGATGAAGAAAATAAGCATTTTCATATTATTGAAGAGATGATGAATGCCGATAATTGCCCGAAATGTGCAGAGACAGATATCCTACGGAATTCTAAAAATATTTTTATGAAAATAAAAGAGGGAAAGCCTCTCTTTGATTTTAGTCAATCTCAGGTTGATTTTTACCGTAAAGCACAGGAAATTGAGGAAAAAAGTTATCAGAATTATTTAGAAATGAGCAAAAAGGTTGAAGATGAAGAAAAGAAAAATCTACTGCTCAGACTTGCCGAGGAGGAAAAAAAGCATATGTTCTTAATTGAAAACCTGGTTGAATTTGTATCCCGTCCGGAAACCTGGATTGAAAATGCAGAATTCAATCATTTAGACGAATATTAAGAAAGATATGGCTTCAATGGAATGATTAGTTTAATCATAGTTCAATTTTAGCGTTTTTTGATTTTATGTTTAAGAATAATATTTAATCATTGATGGATTAAAATGCGATTAATGACGTGGTTGTTATTAATCGCTTCACTTTACTGAAGGCAATATCAAGATTTTTAAAACGATTCTGTTAAATCAAAAAGGAGGTTTTTATGAGAAAAAAACTTTTAATTACTTGTTGTGCTTTCTTTATTATTCTTATGACTCTATTTTCTGGATGTATTCCATTATCTGATGAAGCACAAATCACTTACCTCATTAATAGATATTACTATGCTATTAACAAGCAAGACTGGGATAAAGCAAGAAGTTATTGCATTGACAATTCAGTTCCCTATAATAGTGTAAATACAATAGAAAACGAATTGACACAATTTAATTTACCCGCAGAAGATGTTTCTTTGGATTATTCTTTTTATGTAAAAAGTATCGTGATTAGTGGAAATTTTGCAACAGTAGATGGGTTTTTAACTTTCACAATTAACACTGATGAATTAATTCAAGAAGGAAGCGGAGAAAAGACTTTTCGTGTTGAAAAAATAGATAGTGAGTGGAAATTATATTAAAGCAACCATTTCTAACAGCTTTTTGCAAAAAAATCTGCTGGTATGAAATGTTTTTTAAGAGCAATGAGTTGTTATTTCTTTCGAAGTCCATCAGATAAAGGTATTTTAATGGTAGAAATTTTTGGAATTTCCATATTGAAGGCAAATGAAAATTAATTTTTTTATATGGGGAAAATAATGTTTATAAAAATATATCTTATCACATTGCCGGTTTTCCTTGCCATAGATTTATTGTGGCTTGGATTGATAGCTAAAAAATTTTATCGTGAACAAATTGGTTTTTTAATGAAATCAAACGTAAACTGGTTTGCAGCTATCGTCTTTTACCTATTATTTGTTGCTGGTCTGGTCATTTTTGCTATATCTCCCTCGCTTGAGAAGAAGAGCTGGCTTAATGCAATTTGGCTTGCCGCATTATTTGGCTTGTTTACTTATTCAACTTATGACCTGACAAATTTAGCAACGCTGAAAGAATGGCCTTTTTTGCTTACAGTGGTGGATATTCTCTGGGGAATGTTTTTATCTATTATGGTCACCCTGATTAGTTATTTTATTGCTCTCAAGATTGGGTTATAAACTTGAGAGAATCAAAGATGAGAGGATATATCGAATACCAATAACAACAGATATTTCTTTGTAAAAATATTGAGGATTATCAATTAGCTAAACGTAAATAAAAAAACAATCATGTTTGGGGAAATATTTTTATTGCTTGATGAGAACAATCCTATCGATGATTATGTTAAATAATAGACTATAAAAGAGGAGTAGTTTTGAAGTATAGAGAGGTTGTTCCCGGTATATTCATTGATCGGCCTAATCGATTTATTGCCAATGTTTGGATAAACAAAGAGAAACACGAAGTTCATGTAAAAAATACAGGCAGATGCAGGGAAATATTGATTCCCGGAACCAAGGTCTTTTTAGAGAAAGCAAGAAGGCACAGCAAAAGAAGAACGGAATTTTCTCTGATAAGTGCCTGGAAGGGCCCCCAATTGATTAATATTGACTCTCAAATCCCAAATGATTTAGTTTATTCATCTTTAAAAAGGAAGATCATAAATATCAAAGAAGGTATAAGTGATTTAAAACGTGAAATAAATTACCGGGATTCCCGCCTTGATATGTTTTACCGACGAAGCCATAAGAAGGGTTTTATCGAGGTAAAAGGTGTTACCCTTGAAAAAAAAGGGGTGGCTTTTTTTCCGGATGCTCCAACTGTTAGAGGAACTCGACATGTATTGGGATTAATCGATGCACTAAAAGAGGGCTATGAAGCCAACATTATTTTCGTCATTCAAATGAAAGGAATTAATTATTTTTCACCAAATGAAAGAATGGATCCTGCTTTCAGTAAAGCATTGAGGCTCGCTCATGTAAATGGCGTTCACATAAAAGCTTATGATTGTCTGGTGACAAGTAATGCTATTTGCATAGATCGATCTATTGAAGTCGTCTTATAAATAAAGGAGGTAAAAAATGGAGTTAAAAGAAGGGATGAGTGCTCCCGAGTTCTCTCTTCCTGATAGCGAGGGTAACAAGGTAGCACTATCAGATTATCGTGGTAAAAATGTCATTTTATACTTTTATCCCAAAGATAATACGAAAGGATGCACCCTTGAAGCAATTAGTTTTAGAGATAATTATGAAGAGATCATGACAATCAATACAGTTGTTCTGGGTATTAGCAAAGACAGTTTGAAATCACATATTGGTTTTATCAGTAAGTATCATTTGCCTTTTATTCTTCTTAGTGATGAAGAAGGAAAAGTATGTGAGTTATTTGATGTTTGGAAAAAGAAGAAAATGTATGGTCGTGAATATATGGGAATTGAAAGGACTACTTTTCTAATCGATCAAAAAGGAGAGATCCTAAGGATATTTAAAAAAGTGAAAGTGGAAGGTCATGTTGAGGAACTATTGCAGGAAATAAAAAATAAAAAATAAGATTAAGTTCAATTGTAAAATTTTTCTCAATGTGATTCATCCTATTTCGTAGGAGAATATTTACTGTTGACAGATAATTTTTAACTTTTTTCGCTATATACTATTAATTGTGCTCTCGCTCATATTTCAATTTCGTTTAGGGTAAGTGATGAGCGAATTTAAAATTTGAAAAAGAAAAAAATGATGTTATTCGTCTAAAAAATGATTTAATGACCAAGCACTTTCTGAAACAGTACGTCGGGTATTTGGAAATTCCTCCTTCTTGAACTCTTCTTCCAGATCATTTTTGTTTCCTATTTTCCCAACAGCTATCACTGCAATGATTTCATAATCTTCGCTAATATTTAAAACCTCTCGTATCTTCTTTCGTTTAAACCCTCCCATTCCATGGGTGATTAAACCTCTTTTTTCTGCCTCCAGGCTTAAATAGCCCCAGGCAGTTCCTGCATCAAATTGATGCCACCGGTTTTCTTTTCCATTATATTTGAAATAGCGGTGTGCCAGAATCAAAATTAAAGCAGGTGCCTTTTTTGCCCATCTCTGGTTTTTTTCTGTTAACAAATTACCGAGTAGATTTAAATCCTCTTCTTGTGTTGCAACTAAAAAACGCCAAGGTTGTTCATTGAAACAAGAAGGTGCAAAACAAGCAGCTTCTAAAATAGCCTGAATATCTTCATGGGATATTTTTTCAGAACTAAATGCCTTGGGAGACCATCTATTTTTGATTTCCTGCATAATATCATAAAGAAATCTGCGTGCCATTTTCATTCCTCCTGACCTTATTGTTCTCAAGTGATTAAATTAAAAAAGAATATTATTTGTAATGCTTTCCAAACCTTTTATGGAAGACGCTTTTGTATAATAATTGACTTTTGTTTCTTGGTTCTTTTTTTTCATCAGGATATCCAATCGCAATTATTGAGAGTACGTTTATATTTTCCGGTATATTCAGTAACTTCTTGATATATTCTTCAGAGGTTTCTGTGTTTGTTGCCATTCTCTTTCGTATTTGAACCCAACAGCTTCCCAAATCCAATGAATGTGCAGTCAACATTATATGGGTGGCTGCAATAGATGCATCTTCAATCCAAACATCCGATTGATTTTGGTCGGCAGTGACGACAATTGCCAGTGGTGAATCTGATAAAAAATTTGCGCCATGTATTTTGGATAAAGATAATTTTGAAAGTGTATTATTGTCTTCAACCACGATAAATCGCCAGGGATAGTTGGCATGAGATGAGGGAGATAAAAGGGCAGCCTCAACTATTTGATCAATCTTTTCCTGTTCTACCTTTACTCCTTTATATTTTCTGATGCTTCTTCGTTTTTTAAGCAGTGACAATATATCAATATCCATATGTTTGCTCCTTTAAATACTATTATCTTTTTCTAAATATGAGATAATGTTTTGTATAATCGCATGGTGACGATGTCATGTATAAATTGTATCAAAAAGTTCTGGTTTACGCTATAATGATGGCAACATAAAATTGGAATAAAAAATAGAGTCATCATTTTTCAAACGGAAGGAATTCGAAAAATTGCCAAAAAAATTTCCGGTTAACTGGTTTCAAAAGAAATTAATTGATTGGTATCTAGAGAATTTTCGGCCATTGCCTTGGAGAGAGACAAAAGATCCGTATCGCATTTGGATTTCTGAAATCATGCTGCAACAAACTCAGGTTAAGACCGTCTATCCATATTTCCTTCGATTCATTGAAAGATTTCCTTCAGTCGGAGTTTTAGCCAATGCACCAGCTGAGCAGGTAATGAAGTGTTGGGAGGGGCTTGGTTACTATCGTAGGGCAATGAATCTTCATACGACTGCTCAAATCATTCAGAATAAATTCCACGGCTATTTACCTGAAAATTATCAACAACTCCTTGATTTGCCGGGTATTGGTCCTTATACTGCCGGTGCTATTGCCAGCTTTGCTTTTAATCTTCCACAACCGGCGATAGACGGAAATGTTTCTCGTGTTATCAGTCGAATTTTTCTTATCGGCGAAACCCATAAAATCGCTGCAACTCAACGGAAAATAAGAAAGCGTGCCTTGGAAATTATATCAAGAGATAATGCCAGCGTTTTTAACCAGGCAATTATGGAATTGGGTGCCACAATCTGCACTCCACAAAAGGCTGCATGCGGGAGTTGTCCGGTTTTTAGTTGTTGCAAGGCTTTCAAGTTCAATAAACAGGAAAGCATTCCCAATTTAGGGTTGAAAGCAAATCCAAAAAAAATAGTTATGGAGATGGCTTTATTGGCCAAGCAGAATAAAATCCTTTTGGTAAAACGTTCACCTCGCGGGCTTTTAGCAAATATGTGGGCTTTGCCTTCAACAGAAAAAATAAAAGGATGTTCCAATGGTATCAGTATTCAAAATGAACTGAAAAAAAAATATCAAATCAATATAAGCAAAGATCCGGATTTGATTGGAGAAGAAAATCATGTATTCACTCACCGGATATGGAGAATGAAATTATATCATTTTTCTTCATTTTCCGATGGCAATTTTAACTCAAGTAAAGAAAAATGGGTATCCATATCTCAATTAAATCAATATGCAATTCCAACTGCTTTTAAAAAACTTTTCAGTTTGATGGATTCAAATCAAAAGAAAATATTCCTATCCCATATGAGGAAAGGTTTTACGGAGAGCATCAAGGACATTAAAAAATAGTGATAAGGAATAAAAAATGATAAAATTTTCGGTACAATAATATAAAAATAATAAGGAGATAATGAAGAATTAAAGTTTAAAGCATTATTAAATGTACTTGTTTCTTACTTTTATTTATGCAGGCAAATAAATGAAAAATACGAATATAAACAAAATATATCTGGCTAATTTTCTAAAGAATTTAAATTTTTTTGGGTCTATTACTATTCCTTTTTTTATCGATTGGATAGAAGTTGACTATACCCGAATTTTTTTGCTTCAGGCTTGGTTTATTTTTTGGACTTTTATTTTAGAGATACCTACAGGTATTATTGCTGATAAATGGGGTAGAAAATACTCTGTGGGTTTAGGATGCATGCTTTTTGGGATTGATATGCTTTTTTTTGGTATTAGCCAAAATTATTATATTTTTTACCTGGCAGAATTTTTAGGAGCTTTAGGATTTACCATGATTTCAGGTGCTGATAAAGCTTTGTTGTATGATACGCTTATTGAGATAAATGAAGAAAAAAAAGCGCGATATTACTTGGCCAGATATGAACTTTTTGGAACCATAGCATTACTAATATCTTTCCCTATTGGTTCTCTGATTGTTGGTCATTGGCATTATAAAGGCGTGTTAGCGTTTCCTTTTTTATTGACTGGAATTATTTCAATGATAGCGTTACTGGTATTTTTGTGGGTAAGAGAACCAAAACGGGTTCGATCTGATGAGCGCTTTTTAGAAATGGGTATTAATGGTTTAAAAACTATATTTTCCCACAAAAAATTATATCTTTTCACCTTGAATTATATCACAATTTCAGCAATTACTTTTTTTATGTTCTGGTTTTATCAAACTTTGTTGCGACAAACCGCAGTAGATGTTAGCTACTTTGGTTTAGTTGGTTCGGGGTGTAATCTATTTGCAGCCATTCTACTATCCAGATTAAAAATACTGGAAAAATATTTAGGGATATCTCGATTGCTCTTATATTCAGCATTCATCCCCGGTTTACTTTATGTTGCCTTAGCTTTAAACAAAAATTTGTTTTTTGTGCTTATTGCGGTGGTTTTGATCATTGGTTTAAAATTACTAAGAATGCCTATATTGCTCGATTACTTGAACCAGATGATAGAAAGTCGCAACCGTGCCACTTTTCTTTCAGCAGTTTCCATTTTAGAAAAAGCCATTATTTTTATTTTATATCCTTTTGTTGGTTTGATGGCTGATTATTCAATTGATATAGCTTTTATGTTTCTTGGATTGCTTTGTCTTGTTTTTACCCTGTTTACCCGGATTGAAAAGCAATTTCTATTGAATGAAAAATAGGGTGAAAAAAAGAAATAGGCGAGGACGATAAAGTCTATGAATTATTTTATTTTTTTGATTTCAAACATTTAAAAAATGTAGATATGTTTGTAAAATTTAAGTTATGTAATTAAATTATAAATATATAGGAGGTTAAAAATGATTATTAAAAAATTATCAGAAACGCAAATCATGAAAAACGCCCATAATGTAGATGCACGGAATCTGTATGCTAAAGATTCAGCGATGATATCAGTGATCACTTTAGAAGCGGGTCAATCTTTGACACGTCACATAACGCCAGTAGATGTTGCTTTTTATGTATTGACAGGTAAGGGAATCGTTGAAATCGGTCAGGAAAAAGCCGAAGTAACCAAAGATACACTCATTGAAAGCCCAAAAGGCATTATGCATTGTTGGTATAATAAAAGTGCAGGTATTTTAAAATTCATGGTCATAAAAGCACCAAAACCAAACAAGAAAACTGTTTTTATTTCAAAATAAAAGATTTTATTTGTCTATCTTGAAAGAAAAGGTTAAATATCTGAAATATATCTTTAATTTTCTTATTCTATAATTTCATAAAAAGGATGTGCACGTCAATAAAGGGGAATATTTAAAGAAGAAAGCTCTCCTTATTGACATATCGAGGTTTGGATAAAAATAAAGTTTTGAGTAAATCTTTATCGTTTGCAAAAAATGAGATTTTATCATTATGAATAAATTTTCAGAATTAGTAAAAATAGGAACATGTAGTTGGAAATATCCTTCCTGGAAAGGTATTCTTTATTCTAAAGAGGTGGGTTCGAATTATTTGGCTGAATATGCCCGAAAATACAATACAGTTGAAATTGACCAATGGTTCTGGTCTTTATTTCCCGGGAATCGGATAGTTTTACCGAAACCGGACGTTGTTACCGAATATATTTCAGTGATTCCCAATCAATTTAAATTTAGCATAAAGGTTCCCAATGCCATAACCTTAACCCATCATTACAGAAAAGATAAAAAAATGCCTTTAAAGAAAAATCCTTTTTTTCTTTCCAATGATGTGTTTTTAGAATTCTTAAAATTGTTGCACCCCATGAGAAAACATATTGGAGCATTCATTTTTCAATTTGAATATTTGAACAGGCAGAAAATGCCAAATCAAACGATTTTTCAAGAACAATTTTCTACATTTTTTGGAAAATGCCCTACAGGTTTTAATTACTGCCTGGAAATCCGGAATCCCAATTATTTAAATGAAAAATATTTCCGTTTTTTACAAACATGCCACTTGAGCCACGTTTTTTTACAGGGTTATTATATGCCTTCCATTTTTAATTTGTATGAAAAATTCAGGCTTCTGGTTCAGGGATTTTCGCTGATAAGATTAATCGGGAGCGATAGAAAAGGGATGGAGAAAAAGAGTCAGGGTGCATGGAATCAATTGCGGGAGCCAAAAGATAAAGAGCTTAACCAATTGAAATTTATGATAAACGATCTGCTGTCCAGGGAAGTTCAATTGACGGTCAATGTAAATAATCACTATGAGGGTTCGGCGCCATTAACCATTGAACGGCTTATTCATCTTTTTTAATGGGAATAGCTGCTATCAATCATTATCTAAAACCAGCATTTGTTCGCCACCATATTCAATACCGGCACGCAAACCTTCCTCCTGAAAAATAATTTTATTAGGTTTTTTTTGCAGGAGGGTAGTGGTCACTTTCCCTTGAAGATTTTCCTGGACGAGGGGAATCATCTTCCCGTCTCTTGGGCCATTAAGCAAAATGAAAGTGCTTGGACCTGTTCTTGTTTTCATATATAAAATATATTTTGAATTCTCCACTTGTATGTTAATATCAAAATGATCCTGTTTGATATTAATTCGGCTACGATTCATTGTGGTAAAAGAATAGAATTTACCATGAACATAAAGACCGATGAGAAAACCACGAAAAGAAAAAAATGAAAAAGGGATATGAGCCAAAGAACAACTTAAAGAAGTTTTGGAAGATGAAAAGCTGTTGGATTGAATCCATATCCAGGAATAAGGAAAAGCTTTCCCCCAGTTTTTCTCTATATATCCTTTTCCGCCATCAAAATGAATGATTTTTCCATTGATATTTAAATTACCCTGTAAATCCATATCCATTGCACATACTTGGCTATAGCATTGCAGAGAGGGAATAAAATTATAAAAACCCATGCTTCCGGGATTTAATTGGGTATCAGGCCATTTGAGAACGTTTTTAAATTTTAGAGTGCCTTCCACTGAAAAATCTGGATCATTGATATTTAATTGAATGCGGTCAAGGGAAAAGTAGTTTTCTCGAATCGAAACAGAAAAACGATTATGGCTTGTGTTAAAGTCTTTAGATGGGAATCGTTTATATTTATAAAAAACATCTGTGCCATTTATAAGCTGAACAAAACTGTGAGATTCATTTTCCGTTTTACCAAGAAATAATCCCGGAATAAAGGCGAAAGATTGTTTCTTGTCTGCAGTTACAATTTTAAAATACCATCCTTCAAAAAAATTGTTTTTTTTATTCCAACCATGATATAAATCAGGATCAATCAAGTGTTTGAACATAAATTATCCTCTCCAATCAAACTTGTCAGGATATGTAATATTTAAAGAAAATTGTTTTTATTCTTATCCTTATTTTATTATAGCTTAAATTTTAAAAAAAAAGGAATAAAAAATTTGCTATTTTATGAATCATATAAAAAATGCTTTAAACACTGATTTTTTGCTTGTTTCATTTTTTATTATTTCAGGATTTTTTGGTATACGAATAGGCAAAATTTAATTAATCCATTAAAAAGTGTAGATTCAAGAAATTTGATATTTTTTACATGGTATAATATATTAGTATTATTTCCTGTACCATTTCTTAAATGTTTGATATTTTTTGATATTCTGATAATATTCCTTTAGGATCAATAAATAACCGGTTTGTAAAAATGATAAATATTTTTGTACAACGAAATTTTATATTACCATTAGCGTTTATTTTAGGTTTTTCTTTCCCGCAACTTGCACAAATGACCCAACCGCTTATCATTCCTGCAATGATAGTGGTCATGACGGTATCAATTGCCCAAATTCCTACTTATGAAATAATAAAATGGAAAAATTTAGCTCGGCCACTTGCGATAGGTGTATTTTTTAATTATCTCATTTTATCTTCATTGCTTCTTGCTTTATCGCATTTCATTCATTTTGACGAATCTACAAGAGCGGGAATGATTTTGGTTGCTTCAGCACCGCCGGGTATTGCAGTTTTGCCTTTTACCTCTTTGCTATCAGGTGATTCCGTTTTGTCTTTATTAGCTATTTTTGGATCCTATTTATCTTCATTTATTATCATGCCCGGATTGATTTGGTTTTTAATCGGTACAGTGTCTTTTCCTGTTTCTAAATTGGTCATTGCACTGATTGAATTAATTGTTTTGCCAATTATTTTATCTCGTTTACTAATAATAAAAAACCTTCACAAATGGATTTCTGATAAAAAGGGAATTATTGTAAATTGGGGATTTTTTTTCGTTTTTCTCTCAGTGACAGGATTAAACCGTAACGCATTTTTTGAAATTTCTAATTCTTTGCTGAAAGTATTTTTAATTGCCTTTACCAGCACTTTTTTTGTCTTTTTTTTCATGAGTCGATTCTTGAAGAAAATAGGGATCAATCAAGAAGAAGTAATTTCCATGGTTCTTTTAAGCACAATTAAAAATTCGGCATTTTCGGCTGCCATGGCTTTGATTTTATTTGATAAAAACGTTTCCATTCCAAGTGCCATTTTTACCTTGGTTTATGCTTTTTATATGATTTGGTTGGGTATTCAACGTCTCAAATGAAAAATAAAATAAATCCGATTCAAAAAATGGACTATGATTCTCATATTGGAATCAGGTGTGAAAGGGTAACCAAATCAATCAATTTTCTTGCATATCTTATTCCATGAGGAATTAAAAGATATTCCTAAATAATATAATAATGGTAAATTGTTAAAATATTTCTAAATAGGATTTAATGGCAACATGAAAATTAACTCTAATTTTATTGCAATGATATATGACCCGATATTTTATTTTGCTTTGAGGCCAATACGATTAAAAGTAATGTATGAGCTTATAGAATATAAAGGCAAAGACATTCTGGATTTATGTTGCGGTACGGGAAATCAACTTAAAATATTATCAAAGAATGGATTTGAGCACCTTTATTGTCTGGATAATTCCCGTGCAATGCTAAATAGAGCAAGAAAAAAACAATTTAATATCAATGCTTATCATGAAGATGCTACCCGCACGCATTTGAGAGATAATTCTTTTGATGTTATCATTGTTAGTTTTGCCCTGCACGAAAAAGACAGAAAAACAGAAGAAGCTTTGTTAAAAGAAGCCCACAGGATTATCAAAACAAATGGTTTACTTTTAATCGTAGATTATATTTTTGATACTCAATCCAGCGGGTTTACTAAAATGCTCATTAACTTAATTGAACGTATTGCGGGAGGGGAACATTTCATAAATTTCAAAAGTTATATGAAAAACCATGGGATTTCGAGCTTGATAAAAGAAGAAAAATTTAAGCTCATAAAGCACTGCAGAATGACATCAGGCACAGTCATTCTAGCATTGTATAAAAAGATATAAATTTGTGTTTTGAAAATGATTAGGTGTTCCGTTTAAATAATCGAAGATATTTTAAAAGGAAAAATATCCCACCAAAAGACAAATATTTAAAATCGTTTTTTGTTTAATGATTGAAAATTCTTCACGTAAGTTTCTCGATGGAAATTTCACTGCATAATTGAAATGATTTTCTTCAGTTTTATTCCGATAGATTATAGAGTGCATGGTTGTTTAAACATTTAGACGTAAAAAAATTTTTATACCATCAGTAATCCGACAAGTTTGGGGAGATTCAATTCAATAATAAAACGATTCATATGCATATTCATATTGTATTCAATGATTTTACATCGATTTTGGCTGAATATTAATTAATAAAGTTCATTTTATTCAAATATTTTATAATCATCATGATATTCCATTTCTTTTTTATTTATCGCTTAAAAGGGAAAGTTATTTTATTTATCGTAATGGTTTTGAAAATTTTGGAGAAATAAAAAATTTACAATCGAATATAGGATGTCTAGCGGTTGAGAGGGATCAATGCATAAAATAACAACATTATATAGAGTGCTATCAAATATTTTAACTGATAATTAAAAGATTTAAAGAGAAGAATGATAGAAAGTGAAAGCATTTCATTAAGTCATTTTATCAATATTTATGCTAAAGAAATTACCCGTTATTCCCAAGATAAAAAAGATGCAAATAAGAATATAGGAACAACGTTTTATCCAATTGAAACAAAAAGAGGAATTAAGTTTTTACTGAAAACGAGTTTGACAATCATTGCGAGGATTAATTTACGTTCTAAAAAAAATATCGTTAATCAGAACAGAGGAATGTTAAGAATTTTTCTATTGCGCACGCCATTCATGAAAAACGTGAGTAATCTTTTGGAAATCTTATCCTGGAAAAGGTGGTACAATTGAAGTATTTTGAAATATTTTTTATGGTATAATATTAATCTAAGCACATCAATAATTTGTATAGAGGAGATTATTTTGTTAGAAAGCAAAAATGTTCATATTTTGAAAAAAGATGAAAAAGAAATTATTCTGGTGGGCACTGCGCATGTTTCCAAGAACAGTGCTGAAGAGGTTAAAAAAATAATCGAAGAAGAAAAACCCGACAGTGTTTGTGTGGAATTATGTTCTGCCCGCTATAATAGTATAAAAAATAAAAAGAAGTGGGAAGAAATGGACATCATTTCTATTATCAAGCAAAAAAAGGCACTGCTTCTATTGGTAAATTTAATTCTATCTTCGTTCCAGAAAAGGTTGGCCAAGCAATTAGGTATTAATCCTGGTCAGGAAATGATTCAAGCAATTTCATCCGCAAAATCAATTGATGCACATTTAATTCTTGCAGACAGGAACATCCAGGTCACTTTTTCTCGTATTTGGGGCAAGCTCGGTTTCTGGGGAAAGATACGTCTACTTTTTATGCTGATTTTAAGCATATTCAATAAGGAAGAAATATCCGAAGAAGAGATTGAAAAATTAAAATCGGAAGACATACTTACTGCTGCTTTAAAAGAAATGGCACAATCATTTCCTGAATTGAAGCGTACCCTGATAGACGAGCGTGATCAATACCTGGCAGAAAAAGTAAAATCTGCGCCGGGTGAAAGGGTAGTGGCAGTAGTTGGTGCAGGTCATGTTCCGGGGATGAAGAAAGAAATATTTAAAGAACATGATTTAAAAACACTTAATCAGGTCCCTTCCGGTTCCCCCTGGATTAAAACATTAGCCTGGGGGATTCCTCTGCTTGTAGTTGCCATCATTGCTTCAACTTTTAGATATTCAACCCCTGCAGGTGTTAATCAAATAATTCAATGGTTTATGTGGAATGGTTCACTGTCTGCATTGGGGACCTTCATTGCCGGAGGTCACCTCTTTTCAATCCTTACTGCTTTTTTTGCCGCACCGATAAGTTCACTCAATCCTTTACTGGCTGCCGGTTGGTTTGCAGGGATAACGGAAGCTGTTATCCGGCGGCCCCGAGTGGAAGATTTTGAGCAACTTGGAAATATTGTTACGTTCAAAGGATTTTTTAATAATCGGGTGACAAAAATTCTGTTAATTGTTGCATTGGCTAATGTTGGTAGCATGTTTGGAACCTTTATTGGTGGTGCTAAGGTTATCCAGCTTTTTTTCGACACAGTTGGCTTATAAATCTAAAAAAAAGAAGGAAATCTTTAATTCTTTATCGAATACTAATGATGGAGTTAAAGAACTAATGAGTACGTTCAAAGAAGAGTCTAAAGTTCAGCTTTGAATATGACGGGATATTAATTGAAAGAAATAAAAACTGGAGGCTGATATGAATAAAGATATTGTTTGGGTAGATTTTTCTACTTTGGAAAACTTCATGATAGATACATTTAAAGGGATAGGTGTGCCGGAGGAAGATGCTAAGATATGTGCCGAAGTTCTCATTGCGGCAGATAAGAGAGGGATCGATTCTCATGGAATTGGCCGATTAAAAACGATTTATTATGATCGTATTAGAAAAGGAACACAATTACCAACGACACATT
>Ga0272441_10003016_pt1 | contig 33044 bp, 31 predicted proteins | sample SSMProp6N_FD_193582 | JGI IMG/M metagenome (GOLD analysis project Ga0272441, IMG submission 193582) | Marine sediment archaeal communities from Little Sippewissett salt marsh, Falmouth, MA, United States - SSM-Prop-6N | ecosystem: Environmental > Aquatic > Marine > Wetlands > Sediment ... | reverse complement strand
AAGATGTGATTATCTTTTTTATTATTAAAAACATGGAATAATAATAAATAAAAAGACATCCCCAAAAACCTATAACTACAAGTAGAATAATTGTAATTATGAACAAAGAAATCAATTGAATTTTTTCATCCATGTATATTCTAGTTTCTTTTTGGAATTAAAATACATAAAGCCATCGTGGTTTTTTTTCAAAACGGAAAAATATCATTTAGTTTTATAAGGTTAGATAATTATTTTTCCCTATATTTCAATAGGAGTCTTGGATGGCGACCAATCAATATTATACCATGGACAAATAGATTTTTTAACTACATAACCTGGTCGAAAAACCATTACAATTACTTTTTCTCCTCTAATAGCTTTAGGTAATCCTATATTCCAGTTGTTCCAATAGTTACCTTTCCATTTTATCCTTGGCATGAATTGAAGATAAAATACATATTCAAAATAGGCACTTTTATCATTATTTATAAAATTATTATTCTTAACTTCATAATCATCTGCATTGAAAAAATTAATTCCTAACTCATTATATGAAATATTATTGTGTTCAATGATGCTATTAAAAGAACCTCCCAACCCAATTCCTACTACATTACTTTTGATGATATTACCATAAACAAAAAATTTATACACATTATTTGGAGAAGGAGGAACGAAATTGCTAATTCCTTCTACTGCATGTCTAATTGTAAATCCACTTAGATTTACATTGGCGCCAATTTCAACTCCAGTTTCTACACCCATTGCATCAATTATTGTTTTATCTTTGTCTTCACCAAACAGGTTGATATCTTTATCAATTCTTATATGTTCAAAATAAAGACCTTTATAGACAAATACTGTATCCATATCGCTAGCATTATCTATTGCATCTTGAATCTTTGAGTAGTTTCCAGGCCCATCTCCACCTACATAAATAATATTTTCTTCATCGGTTGTGATTGGATATCTTTTTATTGTCACACCAGTAGTTGTAATATTCATTCCAACCATTATAAATACGAAAATTAAAATCAATATTTTTTTCATAATTCTTCCCTCTCTTATGTATTATAATGAGTGATTTGATATATAAAAGCTACTAATACACACTAATTTTTTAAAAATTACTTTTTTCCTCTTTTCATCTTTAAGGGTAGATATAAAATGTAAAAAATACAAAAGAATTCAATATTTGCAGCAACAATTATGTAATAAGGATGTAGTCCCTGAGCTACGTGAAGAAAGGCCAGTAATATAACAACAACTATTGCAATAACCGCATAAATCATTATTAATTCTCGCTCACTTCGATTTTCAAACATTGGTTTTTGTATAACCTCATTTTATTTACATTTTTTGGAATCATATTGGGCCTTTATTTTATACAAAAAATAAGTTAATTATACTAAATGGAAAAATTATTATAAGATTGCCGACAAGTGTTTTTTTAAAAAAAAATCATAAATCAATTTATTGAATCTCAGTTTTCACAATACCAAATACAATATTGATAATGTCCTATTATTATGTTAAACTCTACATTTCCTTTTGCGGATGACAAATCATCTATTAATTCACTTGCCCATCTTTTTGAAAAACTCCGAGAAATTTTAATCATCGGTTGTTTACATTTTTCGCATATTTGACCTTCCATCATTTTAAAATATAATGTTTTATATTTAAAGCATACAATTAGTGATTTATCTATAAAATTTCGTTTTTTAACCAATAAATAATTATACACTTTTAGCAATGAGCATTCAAATTCAAACATTAATCAATCATAGTTAGATGTATAAGTTTGTTAAAATAAGCAAATTATCTATAAAGAGGGAAAAGTATGATTAAACAAATACCTATGCCAACTGTTAAAGATATCACATTAAAAAAATCAATGACAGCAGATGAATTAATTAAACAGTATTTGCTCTCTGGAGGTTTTACTGCAAAAAATGTCTCCTTAGGTGTTGATATACTTGAAAAAATGCACAACGATGAAAATTGTTTTTCTTTTCTTTCATTTCCAGCATGTATATGTGCAACAGGTTGCCGAGGAGTTATTAAAGATTTAATTAAAAACAAATTAGTGGATGCAGTAATAACTACAACTGGCACACTTGATCATGATATTGCACGAGTATGGAAAGATTATTTTCATGGATCCTTTATAGCTGATGACAAAACTCTTCATAAAAAAAATATTTATCGTCTTGGTAATATATTTATTCCATTCGAAAGTTATGGATTAATTCTCGAAAAAAAACTTCTCCCAATGATAAATGATATCTTTAAAATCAAACAGAAATGGTCAACAAAAGATTTTATATGGGAAATTGGTAAAAAAATTTCAAATGAAAAAAATGGCAAAGAATCAATTGTATATTGGGCATGGAAAAACAAAATTCCAATTTATATACCTGGTATCACTGATGGTGCAGTAGGATTACACCTATGGTCATATTACCAAGACCACAGAGGTATTGCTATAGATTTGTTTCAGGATGAACAAGAACTTTCAGATTTTGTTTTTGAAGCGAAAAAAACAGGTGCATTAATCATTGGTGGTGGGATATCAAAACATCACACTATCTGGTGGAATCAATTTAAAGGTGGGCTTGATTATGCTGTTTATATCACAACCGCGGTTGAATATGACGGTAGTCTAAGTGGTGCACATACTAGAGAAGCAATTTCATGGGGGAAAATAAAAGAATCTGCTGATTCAGTTACAATTAATGGGGATGCAACGGTGATTTTACCACTAATGATAAGTTCATTATTGGATAGAATATAAATCAGCGTTCTGATAATTATCGATTTTCTCCATATTGAAAGGAAAAATTATATATAACCACTGCATGATATTTTAAACTGGGGGACAATAAATGTTAAAAAAAATTCAATTGAAAAAAATTTTTACAATATCAATATTGTTTTTATTAATAGGGATAGCTGTTTTTCCCATAATTGAAAGTAATGAAATACAAAGTGAAAATGTTATTTTGAAATATAAAAATCGAGATATTCCTCTCTTAAAAGAGTTAGAACCTGTTGGAACATACAAAGAGTATATTAACGGTTTAGAAAATAAACCATTTATTTTTCAAAAAATTTCTGAGAGTACCTCTAAAAGTTCTCCCTTGGTTGTGATTTTTATCAATTCTGATATTGTTGATGATATATCTGATGAAATTGCCTTATACAACGAAACATTAGGCTATTTTGGTTATGAAACTGTCATGTTTGAGGTTTCAGGTGTCTCACCAAGTGATTTAAAAAATCAATTGACTTATTACTGGGAAGAAGATTATAACTTGTGTGGTAGTGTATTAATTGGTGATTTACCAACCGAATGGTTTCATCATGAGAATGATTTCTATGGACCTGATGAATTTCCATGTGATCTATTTCTAATGGATCTTGATGGCATATGGGCTGATACTGATGAAGACGATATGTATGATACTCATACTGACGGTTCAGGTGATACATCACCAGAAATATATGTTGGTAGAATAGATGCATCAAAGATACCTGGAGATGAAATATCTATTTTGAAAAAATATTTTGATAAAGTTTATGACTTTTGGAGTGGCAATACAAATCAAACCTTATCTGGTCTTACTTATACCGATCAAGACTGGGCAGGTTATGAGGATTTTAGACATGATATTGGATATGCTTATGAAAATTATGAAGCTATTTGGTATCCAGATGTAAACCGAGACGATTATGTTTTCAATAGAGTCCCTGGCACTTATGAATTCATTCAGTTATCATGTCATAGTAGTGCTCAAGGTCATAGTTTCACAACAGGTGGCTGGGCAACAAATGAAGATATTCGAAATGCACCTCCAGAAGCTCTATTTTACAATTTGTTTTGCTGTAGTTCACTCAGATTTACCGAATACAATTGCCTAGGTTATGCATACATTCTTGATACTGATACACCTTCACTTTCAGTTGTAGGTAGCGCAAAAACCGGTTCAATGCTTGATTTTAGATATTTTTATGAACCAATAGGTAATGGTTCATCATTTGGTACTGCTCTAAAAGAATGGTTTGAATACGAATATCCTTACGATGACACAGATAAAAGTTGGTTTTATGGTATGACAATTTTAGGGGATCCTACATTGATTATCCATCTAGCAAAGAACTTTCCACCATCAGGTGAAAATTTAACAGGACCAGACGAAGGCATAATTGGAGAACATTATACGTTTTGTATAGATGTTTATGATCAAGAACATAATAATATTTATTGTAAATGGGATTGGGGTGATGGAACAATCACTGATTGGACGGGACCGTACGCAAATGCAGAGAAAGTATGCACCACCCATAGTTGGTCATCTTCAGGTGACTATGAAATAAAGGTAAACCTAAAAGATGATATGGGTTCTGAAAGTGGTTGGATTGAACCTCATCATTTGTATATACTGCAAACAGCATGTATGAAAATTGGAAAAGTTCAAGGCGGTTTTTTGAAGATCAATGTCGAATTAAAAAATATAGGAGAGATGGAAGCAACAAATGTTCAGTGGAAAATAAATGTTGACGGAGGTGTAATTCTTACAGGACGTGAATCAACTGGTACAACAACCAACATTGCTGCAGATGGAACAATTGGGATTGAATCAAAATATATTTTAGGTTTTGGAAAAGTCAGTGTAAAAGTAGAAGCAGAAATTCCAGAGAATACTGCAACACGAGAAGTTAATGGGAAGGTAATACTATTTTATATTAATATTAATCCTAGTGGAGAATAAATAAAAAATAGGATTTTCAATTTTCATTTTATTTTTTATTAAATGAATAATTACTATTTTAAAAAAATAAAATTACTTAAACAAAAGTTTAAAAACCCATTTTGTATGCCTGGTAACAGGGTTGATTCTTATGTTAGACAAAAAAGCAGATCTAGCCGGACCAGGTATTGGTAATTACAATGAAGTGGAAAAAATTTTACCAAAGACCTACAATTCAATTTTAGATGTAAAAGAAACTCAAAAAGCAATATATGCTGTAAAAGATTACATCGAGAAGAATTTATGTAAGGAGCTTAATTTATTCATGGTACAGGTACCGCTTATTGTAGAGGTTGAAAGCGGTATGAATGATATGTTGGATAGAGATGGCTCAAGAACTCCGATTGATTTTTATTGTGGTCTTGGACTTGAAAAAAAAATACATGCATCTGTAGTACAAGCAGCAACGAAGTGGAAACGATGGGCTATTAAACAGTATGATTGTAATGTTGGCGAGGGTATAAATACTGATATGAAAGCTGTAAGAAAAGACTATTTCCTTGACCATGATCATAGTTCATATGTAGATCAATGGGATTGGGAGCGAGTTATTAATGAAGAAGATAGAAATCTTAATTTTTTAACTAATGTTGTTAAAAAAATTTGGAAGGTTCTTACTGGAGCAGAGCAAATGGTTCAAAAAATGTATCCTCAATTAAAAGATGATCAATATCCGAATCTTCCCAGAGAGCTTAAATTCATTCATGCTGAAGATATACTTGATAAATATCCTGATCTTCCAAGAAAACAGCGTGAAACTGAAATAATAAAAGAACATAAGGCCGTTTTTATTTATGGAATTGGTTGGCCATTAAGAGATGGTTATCCTCATGAAATGCGAGCAGCAGATTATGATGATTGGATAACCGAAACAACCTCAAAAGATGGCAGACCAATGCATGGTTTAAATGGAGATATTTTAGTTTGGAACAATTTAACCAAACGTCGGCATGAACTAACATCCATGGGCATAAGAGTTACCAAAGATACATTACTCAAGCAGCTAGAAATGTCGGGACAGATGGATTTTCTTGATCAACCTTATCATCAAATGATTATGAATGATGAAATTCCGCTTAGTATTGGTGGAGGAATTGGTCAATCAAGAACCCAGATGTTGCTTCTTAGAAAAGCACATTTAGGTGAAGTCAGTGTTACTGTTTGGCCAAAAATATTGAAGGATATTTGTAAGAGAAAAAATATCTACGTCCTCGAATAATTTTATATAACAGTTGGTTAGTAGCCTAGGGTTTAATAAATAAGAACTCCTAGGTGTAATTTTTTTTAAAAATTTGTATATAAATTTTTAAGAATTAAGTAGCAAAGGTTAAAAGATAGTTATTCTATAATTTCTAAGAGGGAAAAATATGAAAAAATTTGTACTGATAATATTTTTAATTTTAATTACGCCCGCTTTTTACACAGTTGGATCAGAACCGATATTCAATGATAATTCACAAAATGATAGTAAGATTGGATTTAATAAAATATATCCAACTTGTTTTGTTCGCACTTTTATGGTAGAAATGAGAGATGAAGTAAAACTGGCAACAGATGTATATCGACCATTGCTTCGATTTTTACCTCATGGCACTATTTTACTAAGAACTCCTTATGATAAAAACGAATTAAAATCTTTAGGTATGCTATTTTCATTTTTAGGGTGGCCAACAGTCATTCAAGATATGAGAGGTAGATATGCTTCAGAAGGAATTGATACGGTTTATAGAAATTCACACACTGATGGACCTGATACCTTAGCTTGGATTGCAAATAGATCATGGTGTAATGGTAAAATAGTAACTGCTGGACCTTCAGCCCTTGGCATAAATCAATATTTTATGGCAGGAGCAAATCCACAAGAACTTGCAGGTCAATTTATTATGGTCGCAACCCCAAATTTGCACAAACATGCAATATTTCAGGGAGGGCAATTTAGAAAAGCCTTAGTTGAAGGTTGGTTAGAAGATCAAGGCAGCACTTATGTTTTAGAAGAAATTTTTGCAAATGAAAACTATTCACTAGATTTTTGGACTAATGTTTCACTTGAAGATAATTGGCAGGATATTAATGTCCCTGCAGTACATCTTGGAGGATGGTATGATATATTCCTTCAAGGCATAATTGAGGGATTTTTAGGTTACCAATATTTAGGTAGCCCTGGTGCTTTAGGAAGATCAAAATTAGTAATTGGACCTTGGACCCATTCTGGATACATTAATACAAATCAAGGGGAACTTGAATACCCAAGAAATTCTTTAGGGTGGTGGGCATTACGAATGTTCAGAGATCTTTTGTTACAGTATACAAAAGGTAAATCAAATCGTTTTGATAAGTGGCCAGTTGTTTCATATTATGTAATGGGAGATGTCGAAGATGAAAATGCCCCTGGAAATGAATGGAGATATGCAGATGATTGGCCTATTCCTTCAGATGAGGTAAAATGGTATTTTCACGGAGATAATTCTCTAAGTCAGACTTTACCTGGAGATTATGATCCTATTTACTATTTGTATAATCCATCAAATCCAGTTCCAACTATGGGGGGACAAAATCTTAATATCCCTGCAGGGCCATATGATCAATCAGAGATAGAAGATAGGGATGATATCATTGTTTTCACTAGTTCTATATTGAAAGAGCCTTATGAAGCAACTGGACCCGTGAAAGCCTGTTTATTTGTCTCATCAGATTGCCCTGATACTGACTTTACAGTTAAATTATCAGACGTTTATCCAGATGGACGTTCAATGCTTATTACAGACGGAATACTTAGAATGAGAAATAGAAATGGTACAGATCATTGGGAACTCATTGAAGAAAATGAGGTGTATGAAGTAGAAGTTGATTTATTGAGTACCTCTTATATTTGGAACACTGGACATAAAATTAGAGTTGTTATTTCATCTTCAAATTATCCAAGATTTTTAAATAATCCAAATACTGCTGATGGGATTTATGCAAATAAGACATATAATATTGCTAATAATACTCTTTATCTAAATGATGAACACCCTTCATGTATTATTTTACCAACAGTACAACAAGGAAATAACCATCAATTATTTATTTCAAAAATATCAAGGACTTCTATTTATAATCAAATTTATAAAAAGTTGATGCTAATAGATTAACAAAAAGATATAAATAAAAATATATGCAAGTAATTATGCATCCATAAGTTATATAAGAGCTTTTTAATTTTAGAATATTAGGTCATTGGTAATCAATACCTAAAGGATGGTGTTCAAGGATGGGATATGGTGAATTTAAATCAAAAGTGAAACTTGATCATATTCAAGATTTTGAAATGATGTTTGAAAGGATGAAAGTCGATCGTCCTAGAGAAGCAGCAACTTATTATACAATATTAATTATTGATAGTCCAAAAGAATTTTCCGAATTTTTAAAAACTGCTGAGGAGCTTGCAAATCTTACTAGAAGACCTTTAGAAACTGGAAGAGCTTCATTGTTAAGAAATGGACTTATTGCTGAAGTGCTGTTTTCTGCAAAATCTGATGAAAACTTTGGAAGAGAAAGTTATCTTCCAGTACATCCCAAGGTTATTTGGGAAGATGTGAAAACAGATTTAAAGAGTGTAATTGCAGAAGACACATACAATGCGCTGCAAAATCATTTGTCTGAATATACAAGAGCTTATGATGAAAACTTTAAGAAGTATGGTATAAAAATAAAAAGAAATGGAAATGTAACTCTTAGATATAGTGGAAAATGGATTTTATACAATATATTACACAACTGTTTAGAGAAAAAGGATTATCTTAGGATGCAAATAGGCGGAGAACGATTATTCGAAGAGCCATTTATCAATTATTTCAAGAAATTTTTGGATCTTGATATTAAAGTAGAACTTATAATAGATACAGAGAAAAAATTAGACGTTGCAAAACAACTTCAAAAAGCCCATATTGATAATCTTGATATAAGATACTTTACAGAAAACACTTCAGGGACCATGCGTAACTATGTTTATGGTAAGGAACTTGCGATAAATGGAGTGAAAATACTTCCAGAAACAAGTAGTGAACCTTCTTACATAGGTACTGCATATGTTAATTTAGAAGATGTTGATGTGTTAAATGAAAAATTTAAAAGTTTGTGGGAGTTAGCAAAACCTATTAAGAATTAAATTTACTCTCATCTAACTTCTTTTAATTAATCAAACATAGTTTCCTACTCTTTTTTCATCTTTAACGATATTTAGAACCAACTGAGTATTTGTACTTTCAACATAATCCATGGAAAGTACTTTTTTAATAAAACTGTTTAAATCCCGTCTGTCCTTAAAATGAGCGACAATCATAGAATCCCAATCTCCAGTAATATCATAAACCGCACTAACATGATTATCTTTTGAAATCTTCTCTTGTACCTCAATTAATTTACCGTGAGTTAATTTAATATTTATTATAACAGTTAAATCTAAGCCAATCTTTTCCCTGTTAACAATAGGTATGTATCCTTCAATTATTCCATTTTCTTCTAATCTTTTTATCCGATTTGAAATGGTTGATAATGAAACCTTTAATTCTTTTGCAATATGTCTAAAACTTTTTCGTGCATTTGAATTTAATATTTTAATAACTTTCTTATCTAATTCGTCCATGTACTATGATTAGGGTGTACATATTAATAATAATATCTATTTTTTAACTTAATATTTAATCATTGTTTTTCTAATAAACTATATTACTAGTCAAATGAACGAATTTTTAAGCAAATAATATATATTTTAAGAATTCAATAGTAATCTGCATGGATAAAAGTGTTTGGTTTAGCGTTTGGACAGATTATTGGTTCTCGGAATTAGAAAAGAGTAAACCCAAAAAAGAGGCTGAAAATCATTAATTGTTTCAAGATAGAATTTAAATTTGATTATAAATCCAATTCATTTTAAAAATTGAGTTTTAAAAATAAAAAAAAGAAAAAAATAAAGGAGAAATTAAATAAATTTATTTGTTTGGTAATTTGGGTAATACTTTTTCTATCTCTTCTGTTTTACCGGCGTCCCAAATGGCTCTTATTGCAAGCAATCCTGCTGCTGGTGCAACAAATATTGCAAGCATTCCTGCTATCTGGCTAAGATAAGGACCGATAACATTTAGCTGTTCGAACCATGGTGATGTTGCTCCAATACCAACAAGTAATAATGCTGCTATTAGAAATGTTGGAACTCTTTCATGAGTGATATTTCCGACTGCAAAGAATGACAGGACACCAACGACAAATCCCAGAACCGCTAAGATTAATGCAACGTATCCTTGAGTGTCTGTGTACCAGTTAGCACCAACGATTAGACCGACAATTACTGATATTATAATTCCTATTAGAAATAGCCAGCTTCCTATTGTTTTCAACATATTTTCCATTTTCTCTCCATCCTCCTTATGTAAGTTGTAAGGTGTTAAAGCGTAGCTCCAATATTTAAAGGTTTAGTGTAATTGAACATGTAGGTAGATGTGCAGATAAACAAATGGCTGCGATTTTAATTATTACGATAGGTAATTAGCTCCCGATAACTGCAATAATTTTACATTTTGACATTATTACCAGATAGATATAAATATTCTTATTGACAAAACATACCACGTCATCAAATAACACTGATGAAAAAGGAGAGATCTTTAAATGTATAAAGTGGACATAATGTATGAATTAGACCCTGAATATCTATATGACAACCCCCCAAAACAATTAAAAGTTAAAAATATTAAAGGGAAACAAGTTAAAATATCTGACGAAATCTTTGATTTAATGATTAATGAGGGTTTAATTAAAAAAACTGATGAAGGCTATATTTTTATTGGTAAACACGAGGATTTGTTAGAGATTAAAAAGAAGAAAAAATAAAACAGAGATACTACTTTTTTCACTTTCTTTTCTTTCTTTATTAAATTATAATGTCTTTATTTTTTGTCAGCAATGTAAAAAAGAAAAGATTATTCTATATTGAGTTTTTACTTTACTTTAAAAATGAATAAAAATAAGTGTGATGAATTTCACAAAAGATCAGAAGATGAACTTACTGATTTTATTAAAAAATTGGATTTACAAGCGCTGGAAACTGCTGAAGAACGTATACCTCTTTATTTGGAAGTTGGTTTAAAAGATGTTGATTTGATATTGGATGTTGGATGTGGTTCAGGTTTTGTAACAAGAGATATCGCCCATTTAACAAAGGGAAGGGTAATTGGTATTGATGGTTCAAAATCTTTGATTAAAGTTTCAAAAAAAGTACTTAAGGATTATAACAGTGCACATTTATTTATTGGAAATGGTCAAAAATTACCTTTTAAAAATAATAGTTTTGATATTGTAACGTGTAATTTGGTTTTAATGTGGGCAGATGATCCACAAAAAGTAGTAAATGAGATGATGCGGGTAACCAAAGTTGGGGGTAGTGTTTTAGCTTCATTAGAGCCAGATTATGGTGGAAAGATACACTGGCCTGAAAATAAAAAAGTTGACCGAATTTTTGCTGGTGAGGCTATTAGAAAAAAAGGTGGTGATCCGCATATTGGTAGAAAATTGAGAGCTTTGTTTACAAATGCGGGATTAAAAACCAGAGTAGGAATTGGTAACAGTAGAATATGGTCTTGTGAGGAAGATAAGAAATATTATCTACATTCTAGGGATTTTTATATCAAAGTTTTGCGTGAGGCAGGATTATCTGAAAAAGAAATAGATTTGTGGGAATATGAATATTTAAAATCTTTAGATGATGGAACTCAACTTAATTTCTTTCCCCAATTTTATGCAATAGGCATAAAACCCAAGTATTAATAATGTAGTTTTTTTATTTTGATTTTGATGACTGCAAAGATTGTAAATGGAAGGGAGATTGCCTTATCTATCAAGAAAAAGTTACAACATGAGGTAAACAGACTCCAATCCAAGTATGATTGTAAACCAATGTTAGCAACTGTTATAGTTGGAGAAGATCCTTCTTCAGAAATTTATCTTAAATTAAGAGATAAAGCCTGTAAAGAAATTGGAATTAACACCTCATATTTCAGATTTAAAAAAAATATATCTGAAAAAAAGTTAATTGATGAAATTAATGTATTAAACAATAATTCTAAAATTCATGGAATATTGGTTCAATATCCTCTACCAAATCATATTTCACAAAATAATCTTATGAGCAGCATTCATCCAGATAAAGATGTAGAGGGTTTTAATCCCTGCAACATGGGAAAAACCTTGTTAGGAAATGAGAGCATTTTACCCTGTACTCCTTCATCAGTATTAACTATATTAGAACATGAAAAAGAGATCTTAAAAGGAAGAGATATAACTATTATTAATCATAGCAATGTAGTTGGCAAGCCATTAGCTGCAATGCTATTAAACAGAGATGCAACGGTAACAATTTGTCATGTATTTACCAAGAACTTAATTGATTTCACTTCAAAAGCTGACATTTTAATATCGGCTGTTGGAAAACCCAAACTGATAACATGTAAATATATTCAAGAAAAATCATTTGTTATTGATGTTGGAATTGCACAAACAAAAGAAGGAATATGTGGGGATGTAGATTTTGATTCAGTTAAAGAAAAAGCAAGAAAAATCACCCCAGTTCCAGGTGGAGTGGGACCTGTTACTATAACTAGTTCTATTCAAAATACAATAAAATTATATAAGATATCTTTTGGAGAAGTATGAATTCTTTTCATAAATTGTCAATTTTTTTGCTGATAGGAGGACTAATTTTTTTCTTTCTTGGCATCTATATTGGAGAAGTGCAAGTAGGTTTTTTCTTAATATTCCCATTTATTATAAGCTCTGGAATTTATCCAATTGTTGGAGTATCTTTAATCTTAATTTCATCTATACTTTTCATATTTTCTTTAGGTCATTTTAAAGAAGATTACATTGATGATGAAATTGAGAATTCAATTAAAAAAAGAAAATTAAAAATTGGTGGAATAGTACTTATCGGACCTTTCCCAATCATTCTTAGTTCAAACTGGAAAATAACTGCAATAATGATAATTTCATTGATTTTAATATTAATAATTTTAATTCTTTTAATTAAATTTTTTTGATTCTAGTAAAAAATAAAAAAATAATTGACTATTAAATTTTAATAACTGGGTATATCGAGAATTTTATATATATGGTCGTTTTTATTGGTTTGCACATAATGCTATAGTAGAAAATAAAAATGGAAGGTAAATATGATAAAATATTTAAAAATATCATTTTTAGTTATGTTAATAATCAGTATCGGTTTAAGTGGATGTGTGGAAAGAAAAGTTGAGATAATTGGTGATACCGATAGAATAGAAATACTTAATTATGAAATTGGTACCTATGATATTGATAAAAACAAAATAAGTGATGGCTTTTCAAATGACAATAAAGCATATTACTATAAAATAACTGGTGAGGTAAAAAATATAGCTGATACACCTTTTGATAGGATTTGGGTATCTGCAAAATTCCTTGATAGAAATGACAATTATTTAGACGATGGGTCTTATATGATAACACAATTTGCAATAAATGAAGTTGCAAATTTTTCTATTTCCTACACAAGTTCTCAACCATATTTTAAAGATATTTGGAATGTACATTTTATTCTTACAGTTTTAAATGAATGATGATGGAATATAAAGAGGTGTTATAATGAAAAAAAATATATTTTTAATAATTAGTCTTTTAGTAATTAGCTCAATTTTCTTAAGTGGATGCAGTGAGGAATCAAAAAACTTAACAGGTGAAGAAAAAAGATTTATTGCCACTTGGAGTGGAGGAGGGCAATTTAATGATGTATTATCCTTTTTTGAGGATGGGACGTGTTCGTTCAAATTAGATCTGAGTGGAGTATGGAAAATAAAGGATAATAAACTAACAATAACCACAAATACTGATGAATATGTTTATGATTATGAATTTTCAGAAAATAATGAATTACTTATCCTTACTCCAGAAGGAGGAGATATTCCTTAACATATAGAAAGCAATAAATGTCTAACCCTAGAATTTTTCTTAATCTTAGCATGGTTAAATTTTATTAAGCTTCGGATTTATTAAAAAAGTAACTTCCAATTCCGACCATAAAAAAACAAAAAATAACCACAATTAATAAATCAACCCAGGGAGGAAATGCATTATCCATACCCGTTAGACTGCCTCTTAAACCATCGACCATGTAAAACAATGGATTTAGTAATGATATATTTTTTACCCAATCTGGAATCATTGGGTTTGTTGCAATTGGAAAAAAGGCAGTTGATAGGAAAAATAAAGGCATGATGAATAGATTCATTACTACTTGAAAACCCTCATGATCATTAAATTTTGAAGCAATTATTAAACCTGAGCCTACTGCAGTAAATGCTATAATTACCATAAAAATAAGTGCCAAGAGCAAACCTGGGATATTTGAAATAGGAACACCAAGACCTATTGCAATAAAAAGAATAATAAATCCCTGGATAAGGGCAGTTGTTGCACCCCCCAATGTTCTACCAAATATTATAGATAGTCTTGAGATAGGTGCCACAAGAACTTCTTGTAAAAAACCCAATTGTCTATCCCACAGTACACTTATACCTGTATACATTGAAGAGAGCATAATTGCCATAGTGATAAGCCCAGGGGCTAGAAAATGCAAGTAATCTCCAGACATTCCAGGGATGAAAGCAGTTCTAAATCCTACTCCAAATATTGTAAGAAAAAACAAGGGTTGTACAATAGTAACAAGTATCCTGCTTTTGGATCTAGAAAATCTCTTCATGTGACGCAACCACATCACATAGATTGCCTGAAATTCTGTTTTTTGCATCAATTATCTTCTCCAATTTAACCTAGATATCTCTTTGAAAGGACTTTCTGGTTCTTCGTCTCTCATTGACCGTCCAGTGTAATATAAAAATGCATCATCCAAGGTTGGTTTTCTAACACCAATTGATTTTATTTGAATATTTATACCCCTGGCAATATCAAATATCACAGGAATCTTTTCTTCCCCCTTTTCAACACCTATTGTTAAAAGATTATCATGTTGCTTAATATTTTTTATCCATGATTCTTGTTTTAATTTATTAAATAAATTATCCATATCATTACATGACAGAGTAATAACATCATTTCCTACGGAGTTTTTAAGATTAGAGATCGAGTCTATTACAAGGATTTTTCCATAATCAATAATACCTACCCGATCACAAAGATAATCTGCTTCATCCATGTAATGGGTTGTTAAAAAAATAGTAGTATTTTCTTCTTTGTTCATCCTTTTTATATAATCCCAAATTGCCCTACGAGTCTGGGAATCTAGACCTAATGTTGGTTCGTCAAGAAACAATACAGTTGGACTATGCATCAGACCGCGAGCAATTTCAAGTCGTCTTTTCATTCCACCAGAATAATATTTGACTCGAGTATCCTTTTTTTCTTCTAAATCAACCAAACTAATTACTTCGTCGATTCTTTTTCTACGGATTTCCTTATCTAAACCATACATTCGAGCATGATAATCAAGATTTTCTTTTCCAGTGAGTTCGGTATCTAGTGCAGGATCTTGAAATACAATTCCAATATTTTTTCTAATATTATTGCGTTCTTTTACAACATCATGACCCGCAAGAGTAGCAGAACCTTCTGTTGGATATAATAAAGTTGTCAACATTTTTATTGTAGTTGTTTTTCCTGCACCGTTAGGACCTAAAAAACCAAAAATCTCGCCCTTTTCTACTGAAAACGAAATATTGTCAACCGCTGTAACTCCATTGAATTTTTTTGTTAGATTTTGAGTTTGTATTATTTTCAATATATTTCTCCAATGTATGATTTTTTTGTTGACAATAAACCTCTATTATTAATATTTACTCCTTTCTCACTTTTACAAAAAAATTATCTGCAAAAAACTTAGAATGTAGCTTTACACTAGTAATTTCTTCAATTTTAAAATTTGCATCTATTACATCTTTTATCAGTTCTTGTTTACTATACAAATGATAAAATCTAGGTACATTCAAATTATTTTGTTTCCAATACACATTAATATCTCCAAATTCTCCTTTGTGAGTAAAAATACTTTTTACATGATGCATAAAATATCTATCCTGCCATCTAGACCAAACGCTAATTAATGCAGTGGTATTTTTTTTTAAAATCCTATATATCTCTTTTAAAGATTGTATTCTTTGAGCTCTTCCTTTAATATTGTGAATTGAGGCTATACAAATAACGGAATCAAATGAATTATTTTTCAATGGAATATTAATCATATTTGCATGAACTAGATTTATATTTTCAATCTTATTGTCAATTATTTTTTTATTAACGATATTGAGTAAATTTTGTGAAATGTCTAATCCAACGACGTTTTTACACTGTTTTGAACAAGGAATTAGATGTCTGCCATTACCACAACCAATGTCTGCAACAATGAAATTATTGTCAAATTGGTTAATATATTCAATACATTCCTTCCATGGTTTTTTTCTTGTTTTGTCAAAGCTTTCAGCTATAGAATCCCATGTTTTTTCGTTGGTCTCTAAATTATTTTCTTTCATTTTTTAAAAACTTAATACCATTTTATTTATTAAACAATAGCTAAATCTATCTATTAATCCATTTTTAAAAATGTTTGAAAAAGAGTCTTGTTTTGTTATTAAATAAGGAAAAGTAAATCAAAGCATGACGATAGTTCCAAATGTCTTATGAATGGGAAAATAACCAGTATGTTTTTCAATAAAATATTACTCAAAATGTAATACGAAAGAATCTTTTTAATATATGATAATTAACCATAAAATATTCTATTAATAAACTTAATATGTATTTGTTTTATACCTGAGAATTACAATACAGTAAATAAGGAGATTTTTATGGCTCTTATTCTAAATGGTTCAGGGCTAACTATTGAAAAGTTAGTACAGGTAGCAAGACAAAACGAAAAAGTTAATCTCCATCCTGATTCAATTAAAAGAATTAAAAAATGCAGGGAAATGCTTGAAAAAAAAATTGTCTCAAAAGAAATCATGTATGGGGTTAACACAGGAGTAGGAGAACTTTCAGAAATGGTCTTACCTGAAAAACAGCTAGATGATTTCCAGAGATATCTTATTTATAATCATGCTGCAGGTATAGGTGATCCGGCTCCAATTGAATATGTTCGTGGGGCAATGCTAGGAAGAGTAAATGTTCATGCCCATGGGCAATCAGCTTGTAGATTTGAAATAACAAATACATTAGTAGAAATGTTGAACAAAGGAGTTACACCTTTTGTATGTCAGAAAGGGTCTGTTGGTGCTTGTGGTGATCTGGCCCCCATGTCCCAAATTGCACTTGCTATGATGGGTGAGGGAAAAGCATTTTACCATGGAAAACTCATTGAAGTTAAAAAAGCAATGAAAGATGCAAAAATACCAATTCCTGGTATCAAAGTAAGAGATGGGCTGGCAATAATCAATGGTTCAAATCTACTTACTGCAATGAGTGCAATATTTTTATATGATTCATACAACTGGTTAAAACAAGCTGAAATCGCTGCTGCAATGACTTTAGAAGCATTAAAAGCTAATATGAAACCATATATTACAAAATTACATGAAGTGCGTGGTTTTAAAGGGGCTGTTAAATGCGCAAACACTATTTCTAAACTTATAAAAGATGGGGATCTTCAAAAAGGTAAAATCAAATGTAAGGTGCAAGATGCATATTCGATGCGCTCAACCCCACAGGTTATTGGTGCAGCTCTGGACGCTCTGGATTATGCAAAATCTCAAGTTGAAATAGAATTAAATGGTGTTGGAGACAATCCAGTGTTTTTCCCAGAAGAAAACCTACAATTGTCTGGGGCTAATTTTCAAGGAACGCCTGTGTCACTTCCTATGGATATGGCTGGTACAGCAATAACTATGGTAAGTGTAATGTCTGAACGGAGAATGAACAGATTAAATAATCCTGCATTAAGTGTCGGTTTACCTGCATTTTTAACAAAGGGCGCAGGTATGTTTTCTGGGCTTATGTTAAGTCAATATACTGCAGATATGTTGATAGTTGAACAGCGTATTTTATCAAATCCTGCAAGTATTCAATCAATCCCCGCAGCTGCAGATCAAGAGGATTTTGTTTCTATGGGTATGAACACAGCAATTAAGAACTTCCAAATCCTTGATAATGCATATGGGGTTCTTGGAATAGAATTCATGGCTGCTGCTCAAGCTTTAGATTTTCGAGAGTATAAGTTTGGAAAAGGTGTAACTAAAGCAAAAGAAGTAGTTAGAAAATATATTCCTTTTTTAGATGAAGATAGACCTTTATATAAGGATCATACTAAAATGAAAGAACTGGTAAAATCTTGTGAAATACTTGAAGAAGTGGAAAAAGTAGTTGGAAAATTATAAATTAATAATTAAGGTAGCATTGGAGCTTTTAAATCGGTTTTTTTCACCATATTAACAGATTCTTTATAACCTGCATCTGAGTGTCTTATAACTCCCAGACCAGGATCTGTTTTAAAAACTCGTTTTATTCTTTCATCTGTATCAGTAGTTCCGTCACAAACCACAACCATACCTGCATGGGTAGATAATCCAATACCAACTCCACCTCCATTGTGTATTTGAACGCTATCTGCTCCTGCAGCACAATTTAATAACGCATTTAACAACGGCCAATCTGCGATTGTATCGCTTTTATCTTTCATCCCTTCAGTTTCTCTATATGGAGATGCCACGCTACCGGTATCTAAGTGATCTCTTGTGATTGCAATATGACCAATTTCTTTGTTTCTAATCATTTTATTGATTTCTAAGGCAAATTTATCTCGCTCACCATAACCAAGCCAACAAACTCTGGCAGGTAATCCTTCCCAAGGAAGATATTTTTCTGCAAGGTCTATCCAATTACACAATGACTTATTATTTGGAAACATCTTTTTTACTAAATTATCAGTTTTTAATATGTCTTTGGCTTCACCTGACAATGCTATCCATCTAAATGGTCCTCGACCAATGGATAATAAAGGTCGAACATAAGCAGGTACAAAACCAGGATAGTTAAAAGCATTTTTAAGTCCGGCTTTTTGAGCTTGCCCTCTTAAATTATTTCCATAATCAAAAACAATTGCCCCATTTTTCTGGAATTCTATCATAGATTCACAATGAATTTTCATACTCATCATAGATCGCTTGATATATTCTTTTGGATTTTCTTTGCGAAGTAGTAAAGCTTTAGACAATGAATTTCCATAAAAACCAGAAGGTACATAGCCGTTTAATTCATCATGTGCGGAAGTTTGATCTGTTACAACATCTGGTTTAAATCCAGATTCAACTAATTGAGGACAAATATCTGCACTATTACCGAGTAACCCTATTGAAAGCGGATTTTTTTGTTTTTTTGCTTCTTTTGCCACATCAATTGCTTTATCTATTTGTAATATTTTTTTATCGCAAAATCCTGCTTTGATTCTTCTATCGATTCTTTTTTCATCACATTCAACAACAACAGCAACTCCACCATTCATCTTAATAGCCAGAGGTTGAGCTCCCCCCATTCCTCCCATACCGCCAGAAAGTACTATTCTACCCTTTAAATCCCCTTTAAAATGCTGTCTTGCTAGTTCAGCAAATGTCTCATATGTTCCTTGAATAATTCCTTGGGTTCCTATGTAACACCAAGAACCCGCGGTCATTTGACCATACATTATCAAGCCCAATTTTTCTAATTCATGGAATTTTTCCCATGTACTCCAATGGGGAACAAGATTGGAATTAGCCATTAATATTCTTGGTGAATTTTCCCATGTTTTAAAAACAGCTACTGGCTTTCCAGATTGAATAAGTAAAGTTTCATCATTTTCTAGATTTTTAAGTGATTCAACAATCTTATCATAGCATTCCCAGTTTCTTGCAGCTTTTCCAGTACCACCATAAATAATTAGCTCGTCTGGTATCTCTGCATTTTCTAAATTATTTTCAAGCATTCTAAGTATTGCTTCTTGTCTCCAACCTTTACATCTAAGAGTAATACCTCGTTTTGCAGAAACACGTTTTGCCATGACAATCATTCGTGCATTTATTATCAATGATTTTAACTTTTTTATTAATTTTTTCAGAAAAAGGAAGGATGGCTGGCCTCACTAGGAGGGGATGGGATGCACTCTAACAAAAACAACAACTACCAGCCCAATTCCTTCCACTTATAAATAGCAATAGCCCCTATATATGCTTTTCGCTTAAATCAAAGATATACTAACAACATTACTTCCACGAAGAATAATTTTTCCTAGTCTTCTTTTTGTTTCGCCTTTTGTTTCTTCAACATCATCCAAAACAAGATTCATAAACTCATCGAATCCCAACAATTTCCCTTGAATACTTCTACTATCTTTTAATAGAAGTAGTAGCTTTTGATTAACTGATTTTTCTAGTACATCTAATGGTAATGTCATAGAAGAGAGTAAGTATAGTTCCCTTTTTAAATTATTCCCTTTATTTTAAACAAATTACTAGAAAATATTAGTAAATTATGGATAACCGCCAATTTTTAAACTAGGATCACCAAATAAAATCCAGGATTGAACTACCTTTGTATCTATCCAATTGTCTCCTTCTTCAGATTTGTCCCAATTTATTGGATACTTATCTAAATAACCTGTAACCGCTGCACACCAAGTATCTCCAACCACTTCAATTTTATTTTGACCGTACTGTTTGAAAAATTCAACCTCTATTTCATTTATTCCTCCTTTAAATGAATCCTTATCTTCTTTGGTAAATCCTAAAGAAGTACATCCTATTGTTGCAATAGAACCACCTCCAACTTTTCTTGTAAATCTCCATCCCCAACATTCAATTGCTGCTTCCCCTCTGTAAAAGGCTTGTAGATTGAAATAATTTAAAACTGATACATCAAACTGGTTGTTATGACATCCACTTACAACACATATTGGATACATATTATTGTTTCGAAGCTTGTGTATATTTAAAACATCCAATCCCTGAATGAAACCACTTTCATTAGGTGGATGATTCCCCCAAACTTTTGGACTACCATGACCAACAAAATAGACAAATCCGCATCCCATATTCATTGCACGGATAACATCTTTTTGCCCGCTGAATGTACCATCTGATGTATACAATCTTATTGGATTAAAACCGGTCATATTTTCAAGGGCCAATTCTGCATAATATTCACCTTCATATCCCGTCCAGTTTGGATTGTGAGATTCAGGATATGTATCGCCTGCAATCACAATCATATCTTTGAACCACATTCTATTGAATGCCTTTGTTTCATAATCAATTATTTTATCAACCATTATTTTTACTTCCAATGTATTCCTGCATGGAAGCCTTCCTAGTGCCACATCAGGATATAAATCTAAATGTTTGTCTTTAGCCTCCTGGTCATACGTCCATTCACCATAGATGCCATCATTATTAGAATCCCAAGTTGAAAAATTACCTTCTGAATCATACACATCCGCAAAATATAAATCACTAATATAGTGAGGTTCCCAGCCCTCATCCATTCTTACATATCTTACTGGAAAATGCCAATATGGTAGTTGCCCTTTTTTACCCCCTACCAATAAAACGTATTTTATCCCCCATTCTTCTATTGCAAATTTAATAAAATATTTTATCTTTTCTGCTTCATCTCGTCCATACCAATATATTTGTTCGTACACATCTGATAATTTAATGAGTTTTGTTGAAATACCATATTTTATTTTATGTTCTACTAATGGTTTTAATGCATTTTCAAATTTATCAGCGGTAATTATCAATAAATTATAAACAGGATTTTGTGTATTAAAAGATAAGTTATTATTAAAATTAACAGGTGTATTATTTATTTTTACTTCTGCCTGTATTGTGGGTAATACACATAAGCTTATTAGTAAAAAAATTGTAATACATACCAAAATTTTCCTTAAAACTTGGTGGTTCATATTTTTCCCTCAATTATTATATTATATGGAAATTATATTATTTAGAAATTTTGGATAAAACATAAAATTATCTAATATAGTTTAAAAACATATGTTGCAAAAAAGTACCATAAAGTTTAAATATGGTATTTTTCATTTAAATAAATATGGGAGGAATGACATGAAAAATAAAAATATAGTATTATTGGTAATTGTGCTGATGTTCACAACTCTATTCTCCACCTCTGTTGCTGCAAAATCAGGTCCTGAACTTGAAATAAAAATATCAGATTATTTTAACAATAATAATCCATTGATTAGATATTCTCATGGTTTACAAATCCAAAATGTAGGAGATGAAGCTGCAGTTGGAATTGCTGTTGATTTTACTGTCTCGGGAGGGATTTTTTTAAAACTTAGGCAAATTTTGAAGATTAGAGATATTTGGCAATACGGTTGTGGTAAAATCCAGCCATCTGAACAAACATATTGCCCCATATGTCTTAATTGTCTTTACCTTGGAAGATTAGAATTAACTGCGACAGTTTGGGCAGACAATGCAGAACCAGTAACACAAACAGTAATTGCTTTTGCTTCTCTTGGGTTTATTTGGATATATTCAACCTATTAACTTAAATTTTTCAATTAGGCAGATTTTTAAATTAGAATACGTTATTAAACTTGAGATTAAGGAGGAACGAATATGGCTCTAGGTTATGTTCTAATAATTGCTGCCCCATCCCATGAAAAGAATGTATATGACAAACTATCCAAAGTAGAGGATATCATAGAACTTCACCCATTATTTGGCGAGTATGATTTTATCGCTAAAATTGAAGCAGAGGATTATGAAAAACTTGGCTGGATTATTATTAAGAAGATTAGATCAATTGAAGGAGTTATAGATACTAAGACATTAACTGGTGCTAAATTCTAGACAAAATAATAAATATTAAATCAAGTTATTAACATAAAATCATCTAATAATTGTAGATTTACTAACATAAATTATTTTACACTATATTGATGATTAAATTATATATTAATATATATTATAACCACCAATTTGTAAGCTGGGATCGCCTAGTAAAGCCCATTGTTGTATAGTTTTTGCATCTATGGCATAATCCCATGCAGCAGGGGTGTTCCAATTTATTGGATATTTGTTTAAATAATCCGTAATAGCTTTGCTCCAACATTCACCTAAAATATGAGTATTGTTTGTTCCATATTCGTAAAAAAAGGTAGGCTCCAAATAATCTCCTGCACCTGAGAATGAATCCTTGTCTTCTTTAGTCATACCCAGTCCGGTACATCCTATTGTTGCAATAGAACCACCACCAATTTTCCTAGTTAATTTCCAGCCCCAACATTCAGGAATCCAGGTATAATAGTACCATGCTTCTTCCAATAATTTTCCAAAATGAACATCAAATTGAAGGTTGTGACATCCACCAACAACACAAATCGGTAGTTTGCATCTGTTGCTTAATCTAGACATGCCTAAAACCGACAAACCCTCGATAAATTTTTCCTCATTTGGTCGATGTGTTCCCCACCTAAATGGATTTGCATGACCGTCAAAATATAAAAAACCACATCCTTTATTAATTTCTCTTATCACGTCTTTTTTACCATTGAAAGTTCCATCAGATGCCCATAGCTTTACAGGGTAAAAACCAGACATGTTCTCCAGTACTTTTAAAGTGTTTTCCTCACCTTCATTGCCAGTCCAATTTTCATTTTGAGATTCAGGGTAAGTGTCTCCCGCAACAACAACAATTTTCTTAAACCAATTTTCTCCATATGTAGAGGTCTCATATTTTATGATTTTATCAACCATAGTTTTTACTTCCAATTTATTTCTGCATGCTAGTCGACCAACACACACATCAGGATATAGGTCAATATCATAGTCTTCAGCTACATCTCCCACCCATTCACCAAATACACCATTTTTATTAGTATCCCAACTTGAAAAGTTACCTTTTGAATCATACACATCAGCATAATACAATTCAGAAATAAAACAAGGTTCGTAGAATCCAGAGTTAACATCTGCATTATAGCAATATCTTATTGGCAATGATCTAAAATCTCCAACCAATAAAACATAGCTAATACCCCAATATTCAACACTAAATTTTATAAAATACTTTATTTTTTCTGGTTCATCTTGACCGTACCAAAACATTTGTTCATACAAATCATCTAATGCAACAAGTTTTGTTGAAATACCTACACGTTCTTTATGAGTAACAAGAGGCTTTAATTCTGATGCAAATTTGGTTGGAGCAATTATAAGAAGTCTATATTGTGAATTATCGTTATTGAAAATGTTATTTATTATTAATTTAGAATTTTCAATTATCGTGTTTTTTCTTGTGGAGCTTGCACTAAGAGTAGGGGTTAAAAAAAACAAACAAAATACAATTAAAACTATTAAAACTTTGACTTTTACAAATTTATTTATTTGATTCTTCATTTTATTTCCCCATTATAGATTATGAAAGATACTTAATAAATCTATTGTATGAAATATTAATTCTTTTTTTTTAAAAAAATCTTTGTTCACACTTATTTTTTTCGTTTTAATATTACATATATTGAGCCATTTTTTTTGAATTCAGTATATTTTTGTATTTTTAATATTTCATAATCATTTTCAACCATTCTTCTTAATTCTTCTTCTGTATAATAGACGAAAAGGAGTCCATGATGTTTTTCTATTTTATTGCCATTCCAAAAAGAATGTAGTAGAATGCCATTTGGATTAAGAATCGATATTTGTTTTTTAAATGACTCAATACAATCTTTTTTAGTCAAATGAATTAAAACCTTATTTGAATAGACACAATCAAATTTTCTATTAATATCAAGGGATTTAGCATCAAGTTGAAAAACATCTGCATTTGGATTTAGTTTCTTATACCTGTCAATAAAAACTTGTGAACTGTCAGAACCTGTTACTTTGTAATATTTTTTAAGAATATCAAGGTCTACACCTGCCCCCATTCCAATTTCAAGAATTGATGCTCCATCTTTAAGATAATGACGTAGTTCATTTATTAATTCAGAACCGTCATATCCTTCCGCCATTTTGATGTAATCTCTTACACCTTTTTCATTATCAAAATACCCCATAACATCAACATTAAGGTTTTAAAATTACATTTGTAAAGAATAACACGTATAAAAATAATTGTAAACAATGCTGTTTTTTTAAAAAAAATATGAAAATAAATACAAAATTAACACCTAAAAAGATTATTATATGTATTGTTACATGACCTCAAATCTAATGACTTTAAGTTGTAATTTTTATTGCTATAGGAAAAAAAAGAAAAAAATTAATCCAGTTACAAATAAAAGTAATAACATTGATTTGGTTTTTTTTGACATGGATGGTGTTCTTACTGATACAATTAGTTCATGGAAACATATTCATGATTATTTCGAAACATCAAATGAAAAATCTGTAGAATTATATCTAAAAGGAAAAATTGATGATCTAGAATTTATTAAAAGAGATGTTGGTCTTTGGAAAATAAATGATGAATTTGTACACATTGACATAATTCGAAACGTTTTAAATAAGGTAAATTTGATGAATGGCGCAAAAAAATGTATGTCCTTTCTTAAAAAACATAATATTAAACCTGTTATTGTAAGTGCAGGCTTGGATATTTTAGCCAATAGGGTTGGAGATGAGATAGGAATAGAACATATTTATGCAAACGGTGTTTTAAATGATGAAAACGGTAGACTAACAGGAGAAGGTCTACTTAGAGTCGAGCTTACAAATAAAGATAAAGTTGTAAAGGAAATTGCAAAAGATTTACATGTTGAGTTAGAAAGATGTGCTGCAGTAGGTAACAGTTGCTTTGATGTTCCAATGTTTGAAACATGCGGAGTGGGTATTGCATTTAACCCTGGAGACAAATGTGTAAGAAAATTGGCAGATTTCATTGTCGAGGGAAAAGATTTGAGTAAATTGATCCCTGTTTTTCAATCATTTGTATAGTGTGTAATTTAGATATTTTAACCTTGAGCTGATATGTAGAATTTTATTTTTTCTATATTCTTGTAATTTTGATTTTTTAGATACAAATATATAGTAAATTGTGTGGATTGAGCATATGTTAGACTTGAAATAGTTGTATTTTCAGATGCTATTTTATTTGAATTTAAATCATAGTAAGAGATTGAAATATCAACATTCTTAAGGTTTCTACCTGCAATATTTTTAGCAGTTCCAGTAGTTATATATCTTGGATTATAGGCGGTATCTGGATAATATTTGTAAAATCCTGGTTTGGAGTAATTTTGAAATGCTCCATAACCTGGAATGTACCATTGTGTGGTAATTGAATAGTCAGTAATTTCTACTTTGTCTATATCACCATATATTTTAATTTCTTCTTGGCATCCAATAGAGATTACTACCAATAAAACAAATACTGTTGACCAGCAAACAAAAGTAATTTTCATTTGCTTTTTCTCCTTCAACCTCATATACCAAAACAATTTCAATTATAAATAACTACATGACGATACTTTTTAATGCCCCCTGTTGTATTGCAGGTTAAGAAATCATGGTACTTGATAATTTAGGAGACTCTTTAAAAAGAACAATTAAAAAAATTGCAAATGCTGTACATGTTGATTCAAAATTAGTAAAAGAAGTAGTTAGAGATATTCAAAGAGCCCTTTTACAAGCTGATGTAAATGTAAAGCTTGTTGTGGAGCTATCAAAAAAGATAGAAAGACGTGCACTTGAAGAAAAACCGCCTGCCGGAATGAGCAACCGGGAACATGTTATTAGAATTGTATATGATGAATTGGTTCATATTCTAGGTCGATCTCGAGAATTACAAATAAAAAAACAAGTTATAATGATGGTAGGTTTGTATGGTCAAGGAAAAACTACTAGCTGTGGAAAACTAGCGTTATTTTTTAAGAAAAAGGGTCTTAGACCGGTATTAATTGCTGGTGATGTTCACAGACCTGCTGCATATGAACAATTAAAACAAATTGCTGAAAAAGTAGAGGTACCATTTTATGGGGATAAAAAGGAAACAAACGCAGTCAATGTAATCAAAGAAGGCCTTAACAAATTTAAAAGATCTAGTGATGTAATAATTGTTGACACTTCAGGACGACACAAACTTGAAGATGATCTTATAGAGGAAATGAAGGACATTTTTAAGGTAACAAAACCTGATGAAAAGCTTCTAGTTATGGATGCAGCAATGGGGCAACAATCTGGTCCTCAAGCTAAAGCGTTTAACGAAGCAATAGGTATAACTGGGATTGTACTAACAAAGTTAGATGGTACTGCCAAAGGTGGTGGTGCTCTAAGTGCAGCAGCTGAAGTAAATGCCCCCATTGTTTTTGTAGGAACTGGTGAACATTCAGCCGATTTTGAGAAATTTGAACCTTCTGGATTTATATCAAGACTGCTAGGAATGGGGGATATAAAATCATTAATTGAAAGAGCAGAAGAATCATTAAAAGGAAAAGATGCAGAAAAAACTGCTAGAAGATTAATGTCGGGTAAGTTCAATTTAAATGACATGTACGACCAGATGGACATGCTATCAGGTATGGGACCTCTTTCAAAAGTCGCGGATATGTTACCTTTTGGTCAATCTGGAAAATTAAAAAATATTGACATGAACGAAACCCAAGGAAAATTACAGAGATTCAGAGTGATTATGGATTCAATGACAAATGAAGAAAGAGAAAATCCAGATATAATCAAATCATCCAGAATAAAAAGAATCGCTAGAGGTGCGGGTGTGGAAAACAGACAGGTAAAAGAATTGTTAAAATATTACAATATGACAAAACGTATGATGAAGGGATTTTCCAGTGATAGAAAGATGCGAAAAGGTTTGATGAGACAACTTCAATTTGGAAAATAGATTTTTTTAAATATGCTGTTTAAAAATTACAATAAGATTATCTCAAATGGAAAAACTCCAATTTTACAAAAAAAAAGAAAGGACATTCTTGATATATATACTTCAGCTGTTGAATCAGTTAATCCTTATAATTGTGTCAAGAGATTGTTTAAGGAAAAAAAAATTCGAGTAAATGATAATTGTTTTAATCTAACAGATTACGAGAATATTTTTGTAATTGGATTTGGCAAAGCAAGCATAGGAATGACCCAAGCTGTGTGTAATTCTACATCAATAAAAAAGGGTGTAGTTATAACTAATAACCCTAAATTCAAACTGCCATGCAAGCAAATTGATGTTTTTGTTGGTGAACATCCGATTCCAGGAAATGGGAGTATCATTGGGACTAAGAAAATTATAGATTTTGTAAATCAGTGCAAAAAAAATGATCTTCTAATAGTTGTTATATCTGGAGGCGGTTCTGCTTTATTGTGCAAACCAAGAATTAGTCTACCATATATTCAAGCAACCACAGATTTACTATTAAAAAGTGGTGCAGATATAAAAGAGATTAATACTGTGAGAAAACATCTCTCATATGTTAAAGGCGGACAATTAGCAAAGTTATCAAAAGCACCAATTTTGTCTTTGATAATATCGGATATTGTTGACGATCCTTTAGAATTTATATCGTCAGGACCAACTTATTCGGATTCTACCACATATTATGATGTTAAAAATATATTAAACAAATATAATATATTAAAAACAGTTCCAAAAGAAGTGACACACATTGTAGATGATGGGATAAATGGAAAAATCCAGGAGACCCCTAATAAAAATGACCCTATTTTTAAAAATGTTTACAACTACATTGTAGCTAACAATAAAATTGCATGTGAAAACGCATTTAAAAAAGCAAAAGAATTAGGCTATAACGCGGAAATCACCACTATGAGATTAACAGGGGAAGCGAGAACTGTCGGATCGAAATTGCTTGAAAACATAAAAAGCCATACAAAAAATACTATTTTCATTTCAGGGGGAGAAACAACAGTTACTATAGTTGGAAATGGAAAAGGTGGTCGAAATCAAGAATTGGTTTTAGGAACTGTAGAAAAAATAGCACAATCTGATATGATAATAGCTTCCTTTGCAACAGATGGTATTGATGGGACAAGTGACGCTGCTGGTGCAATTGCTGATGGTTTTACCCTTTTAAGAGCAAAAGAAAAAAAGTTAAATCCTAATGAATATCTTAACAAAAACAACTCATATGAATTTTTTAGAAAAATAAATGATTTTTTTTCAACCGGTTCCACTGGCACCAACGTAATGGATATACAATTGATTATTAATTAATATTAAAAATCTTTTTTATATTTTTATATTAAAGGAAAATATTATAATTTATTAATATATACATAAATTAAATAAATTTTAATCAAACAATTGCTCCAAAACCAATATATAAAGATAACAGATAGAATTATCTAATAAAAAGTGTAAAAAAATACCCTAAAGTATTTAAACTCATAAAATTACTATAATTTAAAAAGAATTTAAATAAGGAGATAAAGAATGCAAACAAAAGGGTTGATTAAAAAATCAATTATTGTAGTTGCTATCTTCTTAACTTATTTAGGATTAATATTTCCAACAGCTGTTGCAATAGTTGAAGTAGACGGTGAGGATGGAGTTTGGGTAGATAATTTTAATGATGATAGTAGTGTAGAATTAATTGATACCATACTTAATACCACGGAAGGGAAAATATTGCTACCTACCAAAACATCACAGAATCAATTAGATTTTGAGGAGGATGGTAATCATAGAGCATATAGATATGTTACCCCCTTTAGAACTGCTTGGAGATATTTTCCACCAACATCCCATTCTCTATTTGAACATAGGCTGCTTGATTGGACAGGTGAATTAGGACAAATAATGGAAAATGATAAAGATGCATACTCTTACTCTTCAGATTTAAGTTATGGAAGATACATTATTCATCATTTTAGTTTTAAACTTGATATGAATGTATTAGATCTTGACAATATAAATGTTAGCTGGTGGGGTAGGGCGGCAAATGACAATAGTATAAGAATGTACTATTGGAAATATACCTCTATAACTAAAATATTTGGTAGATGGGAAAAGATAAAAGAAACATCTTCTGAAGGTAAATGGACATCAATGTCTGCAGAGATTACAAAAGGCAGTTTGTTAACTGCAGTCAATAATAATAATTATATTGATATTTGTATAGTTTTATATCCAAAAGTAGGTGCTGACTCATATTCTTTGTCAACAGATTATATAAAAATTGATTATACGACCAAGGCAGGTTATTCTTTAGATAATGGTTATGCAATAACTAAGGAACCTATTAGCCCCAGATTAATATCCAATTTAAGTAACACAACAGATTTTTATTGGGATATTTTAACCTGGAGTGATTATGAAGTTGGCAATGCCAAAATATCATATCAACTTCTTTATAAAAAGGATAAGAATTGGACTTTAGTTGAAGAAACGTATTTAGATGGTAATGAAAAGGGATTTAACAATCCACCTATATCAATAAATTCAATCCCGTGTGACTCACCATATGACAAATTAAAAATCAAGGCGAATCTAACAACAGATTCACTTTCTTTATCACCTAAATTGTCAAGTTGGGCAATCACCTGGCAAAAAAATACGAACAAATGGAAAGATTTGTTTAACAATAACTTTAGGATGGAGAAAAGCAAGGTAATTGTTGAAGATGGTAATGTTACTATTGATCCTATTACTGGAGATTGGCCAATGTTTGGTCAAAATCCACAAAATACAAGACACACAACTGCAGAAGGCCCAAAAGAGTTTAACAAAAATTGGTGGAGTCAAATAGGTGATTATGATAAAGAGATAACCAATTGTGTTATTATAGATGGGACTCTTTATATCACATTTCGCTTCTCTGAGAGCATATACATTATTGATGATATTTCCTCTAAACCTTTACCAGGAAGATACAATATCAATTACGATAGAGAAATTTCTATCCCATCAACCTTTGGAACCGATATGTTAGTAAGTTCTCCAGCAGTTACTGAAGATAAGATTATAATCGCAACCGGTAAAGAAGATCCTGCTGGAACAAAAAATTATGTAATTGCTTTAAACAGATTCGATGAAAGCCTAGAATGGTCATATGAATATTCTGCAAATATATGTTATTCTTCCTCGCCTTTAGTTTATAATGATAAAGTATTTGTTACATCCTGGAGTGGTGATCCGGATCTATTACAATCAAATAAAAACAATAAGGTTATTGCTTTAGAATTAACAAGTGGTTCACCGTTATGGGAGTTTGACCTTCCAGCAGGAAGTTTTTCCACTCCTGCAGGGTATAATAATACGTTGTATGTTGGTTGTAGTAATGGCAACGGTAATAGTTTTTTTGCAATTAATGTAGATAACGGAGAATCTATTTGGAATCAGTCTATTGGAATAATTGACAGAGCTTCACCAGTAGTTTATAACAACACTGTTTTTGTAATGAGCAAATTTGGTAGACTAAACAATATTAAATTAAATGCATTAGATGCTGAAAATGGGACATTGTTGTGGAAAAAAGATATTTGCAAATCAGTAAGAGCACCAGCTGATTCTACTCCTGCAATAGAAGATGGAATGATATATGTAGCCTCGCCAAAAGGCAAAATATTTGCATATAATATTGATAAACCAGAAAACCCAATTTGGACAACTAGTGTGTACAATAGTGGAGTTATTGGAAGCTTTCTTGTAACTTCTCCAGCAATATCCAACAACGTTGTATATATTGGTACTCCTAATGGAGAATTTTTTGCTTTAGATGCTGCAAATGGAAATAACTTAAAAGATTGGGATTTTGAAACATTTAAAAGAATAAGAATAGATCAGAATTGGACAACTGGAAATGGTCATCCTCCAGTAATTACATCTCCAACAATTTCAAATGGGCTAGTATTTTTTGGAGATAATAATGGTAAACTGTACAGTTTAGGGGAATTTAAGGAGCCGACAGATCAAAAAATTTTTGGTAGTGTAACTTCAATACCTATTAAATTACCAGAAGGTTATTGGTGGAATCAGTTTAACGCAAAAACTAATTTAACTAGTGGTAATAAAATAACATTTAGTATCTTAAATGAAAATAAAAAATTAATTAAAAAGATTAGTGATGGAGAAGTAATCACTTTAAATGATAAATCTTTAGAGCGTGTTATAAGATTGCGCGCCGATCTTGAGGCTAAAAACACATCTGTTAATCCACAACTATTGGAGTGGGAAGTAACATTCTTTGAAGATAAGAAAGATCCAGTGTTTAAAAAGGAAAGTTTCATTCCAGATCCAAATGGCTGGATTAATGAAATAATTCCACAATTTTCTGTTGAAGTGTCTGATGATAAAACAGGTTTATTGGTCAGTTCAGCAAAATACGTGCTAGAATACTCAAGAGGTGGTGGAACTGAGAGAACAAAACCAATAAAAGCGTACTGTAGCGGACAGAATGGTACCAAGGAAGTCGAAACTGTTATTGCTAATATCTCATCTTTGAGTTTCTACTCAAATATTACTGATTTGTCAAGCATAAATATTACCATTTATGATTTAGCCGGAAATGAGGCTTATATATTTGTTAAATTAAAATTAGATCAATTAAAACCAACATCTCATTTAAGAGCTGACAGTATACTTGATGCCTACAATGCTCAATACCAAAATATTTTGATTTCTGCAATAACAAGTGATCCAGGTGTAAAAGAAAAAAATTCCAGTGGAGTTAAGAAAGTTGGATTGTATTATAGATTTTCTAAAAACAACGAATTTTCAGGCGATTGGCAATTATACAGTGAAGAAGAATCAAGTACTCCAACTTGGAAATTCACTGCAAATGAAAGTACTGGATACTATGAGTTATCAACTAGAGCAGCTGATGTTGCTGGTAATATAGAAAATGAAAAAGATAAAGGTGATGCATCATTCTTTTATGATATTGAGCGGCCAACAATACCAAGTTTCCAAAAAACTCGATGGTTTAACTCTACACCAACTTTCTCTTATACATTTAGTGATGATTATCTATTAGATACAATTGAATACAGAGTCAATTTTGAAACAGAATGGAAAACAATTGCATCAGATATAAATAAAAAAACATATGATTCATCATGGTCAATACTAACTGAATATTGGAATTTCATGGAGGAAGGACAAGAATATTATATTTTCTTTAGAGTAATTGATTCAGTTGGTAACGTAGCAATATTAGAACAGGAAAGCAGTGCCCTGGCAATTGTCAAAGATGTTTCTAAACCTGTTGTAGACATACAAATTCCTGATATAGAAGCTGAGTGGACATGGGACGAAATATTTAAAATA
>Ga0272441_10003015_pt1 | contig 33045 bp, 33 predicted proteins | sample SSMProp6N_FD_193582 | JGI IMG/M metagenome (GOLD analysis project Ga0272441, IMG submission 193582) | Marine sediment archaeal communities from Little Sippewissett salt marsh, Falmouth, MA, United States - SSM-Prop-6N | ecosystem: Environmental > Aquatic > Marine > Wetlands > Sediment ... | reverse complement strand
ATTATAAGACGCCTATCACTACCCGATATCTTGATGAAATGGCTTCTAAACTGAGTCTGGGCTTCATTCAAAACATGATGTTTACAAACCCATTACTCCTACCCTTCACCTTGAATAGGTTGAAAAAGCAAGTACCAACTCTGGCTAAAGGATTGCATGCCTTAAGTAGAATGACCATATCACCTAATATTGCGCATGGCGGAAAAAAAGTCAATATCATACCCGAGAATGCGTATTTAGATTTAGACATACGAACACTGCCGAGACAAGACGATGAGTATGTAATTTCTCATCTGAGAAAGGCACTTGGTCCTTTGGCGGAAGAAGTGGAGATTATTGATATACCAAGAGAGGAAGCTGGAGGTGCTTCAATGGGTAATTCTAGTCCCTCAAGTTCAGAGTTTGTAGATGCTATGGAAAAAGCAGTGAGAAAAGAGATTCCGAACGCTACTCTTGTTCCTTATATAGCTACAGGTGCTACTGATTGCAGGTTCCTACGAGAGCTGGAGGTTGAAGCCTACGGTTTCTCACTTGATGATCCTGAAATGGGGCTTAAGGATATGGGAGCACATGGGGTTAATGAGAGGGTAAGTATAAAGACCATTGAACTTACCCAGAAAGTGTATTATCATCTAGCAAAAGATTTTCTCACATGAAAACATAATACATCTTTCATGTAACAAGCATACTGAATTTCCCGCAGTATAACAAAGAAAAGTGTGATGAGTAAATCATCGATTAGGGGGTTAGTATTTCTGGGTGTTCTTCTACGTATTTTTCTATTGAATCCAAGAAATACTCCATGTACGGAAAGTAGGATGGTCCATGGTTTTTCTTCTATTTCTTAACTATCTAAAAAGACCTCTAATTTTTTATTATGGCTAACCATTAAGTATGAAAACTATTAACCAGAAAAAAGGTTAATTGAAATCACATGAATAGTGATGGCATCCAACTTGAACCCTAAACGAATAGAAGGCATAGTATTCGATCTCGATGCAACACTGGTGAATCTAGGTGGCTTCGTGGAGTGGAGAAAAGCTCACGAGGATATTGTCGAGACCTATCTAGCACATGACTGTGACCCAGAATTGGTTCAAGCATGTAGCGCCAAGGGGCTCTTCAATATGATGGAACTGATGCATCAACATCTCCAAGAAGAAAGAGGCATCGAGAAATCAAACAAGGTTCAAAACTCGGTCTACCAAATTCTGGGAGATTATGAGAAAATTGGAGCCGACTCATGTACTTTAATGGAAGGATGCACAGACATCCTAGAATGGTTGAGAGAAAAAAAGATACCATTGGGAATTTGCACATCCAACTCACCCAAATCAGCAGAAACCGCATTGGAACTCCAAGGCATCAAAGACTATTTCCAAACAATAGTCGGAAGAACCGTAAACCTCCCAATGAAACCCCACCCAGCCCAACTCCAAAAATGCTTTGACCAACTCAACATTGACCCAAGAAACGGGATAATGGTAGGGGATAGCCACAAGGATATAATCGCAGGGAAATCATTAGGCGCCTACACTGTTGGAATACCAGTCTATTTTACTAGGCTTGAACTCATGAAAAAAGCCGGAGTAGACATCATCATCGATAACCTCACCGAGTTACAGTCTGTCATCGAGTCTTTCAGATAACAATTCCTTCTACATAGAACGCCCAATAATACAGCAACAGGATAACCACAACAGAGATAACCAACCCCCTCAAGGCACGATCATAATCAATCCCAAAAGAAGTCAAACCCCCCACCAAGAAACCATAAAGATGAATATCGTGAGCCACCAAAACATCACTACTAATCAATACAGAACCCACCTCAACCACCAGCATCGTAACACCAAGAACAACCCCCGGCACCGGCACAATCATAGCAGAAGTAAACTTGAACGGCATCAGTAACAATAAAAGCGCGATAGCGCCAAAAACCGCACCAGAAGCACCAATTACAGCAACATCTGATGTCTGATTAAAGATCACATGAAATAGCCCTGAAAAGACCCCTGCGATAAAATAGGATAACCCAAATTTTGTGCTCCCGATCTCTGATTCCACTGCTCGACCAACGCTGAACAAGACAAACATATTCGATAGCAGATGCTGGAAGTTCAGATGAAGAAACTGATACGTAAATAATGAAAGATAACTTCTCTCAGCGAAAAAAGTCGATGGCATAATTGAGAACCGCCCATATATACTCATCAACATCGGTAAAGGCAAAAATACTCCAATGAAAAACACCACAGTACAAGCGGTTAACACAAAATACGTGAAAACAGGAGAATAATCACCCGACATATTACACATAGTATACAAAATAAAGGTAAAAAACCATGCACAATGGTAACTCTTTTTTCTTAGCCCTTGTCTAAATACTGGAAGGTCGAGCAAAATGACTGAGAATCTAAGACCCATCAACAACAAAAAAGTAATCGGAAGAGGAACATGGTACGACAAAGCAGCAGACGAACTCATCAAGCGGGAAAAGAAACTCAAACGCAGCCTCGACAAGATACGCACAGAAAGCGGACTAGGCGCAAGCGGATACCCCCACATAGGAAGCCTAGCCGACGGACTCAGAAACTACGGCATAGCCATGGCAGTAGAACTACGAGGATACAACAGTGAATACATCGCATTCGCTGACGACAAAGACGGGTTACGAAAAGTACCCGCAGGAATGCCCGACGAGCTAGAGCAGTATCTCGGTTTCAGCGTCGCCCAGATACCCGACATATTCGGAGACTGCCACTTCAGCTTCGGCGAGCACATGAGCAGCCTACTCAAAGAAGCCTATGACCTAAACAAAGTACGATACACACCAATGTCAGCATACCAAACATACCAAGAAGGACTGCTCAACGACGAGATAATCACCATACTCGACAACCATGAAAAAGTAGGCAAGATCATCGAGTCAGTAACTGGACAGGAAAAATACACTGAAGCCTTACCCTACTTCGTCGTCTGTGAAAACTGTGGAAGAATATACACAACCCAAGCCCACGACTACAACCCAGCAACCCACACCATCCAGTACGATTGCACCGGGATGGAGGTCAAAGGACAATGGATGGAAGGATGCGGACACAAGGGCGAGGTAGACGTACTCAGTGGGAACGGTAAACTCAGCTGGAAAGTAGAATTCGGCGCAAGATGGCACGCACTAGACATCAGATTCGAAGCATACGGCAAGGATATCGCCGACAGCGTCTACGTCAATGACGCCATCTGCAGGGAAATATTTGACTGGGAACCACCCATGCACGTCCAATACGAGATGTTCGTAGACAGGGGAGGAAAAAAGATCAGCAAATCCGCTGGAAACGTATTCACCCCCCAAGTATGGTACAGCTACGGAAGCAAGGAAAGCCTAAACCTATTAATCTATAAGCGATTCGTGGGCACCAAGAGCGGCTCAGTCGATGATATACCAGTACACATGGATGAACTAGATGAGCTTGAAGACATCTACTTCGGAAAGAAAAAGATCAAAGACCAACTAGAATACTACAAACTCACAGGACTCTACGAGTACGCCCACCTACTAAACCCACCAACAGAGCCCCAAGCACACGTACCATTCAACCTCATGGTAAACCTAGCCAAGGTAGCCCCACCGGGAAACGAAGCAGAGTTCATGAAAGTAAAACTCAGAGAATACGAGTACCTCAACGAGACAGAAAAAGGCATCGAGGAACGTATTCAGAGAACACTTACTTGGGTCAACGAGATCATCGAAGAAGAACATGAACCCATCGAGATAACTGATGATCAGAAAGGAGCAATTCAAACAATAATAAATGAGCTAGAGAAAGCATCCAACGTAGACGAATACCAAGCAACCATCTTCAACGCAGCAAAAACACACCAACTAAAACCCAGAGAAATATTCCCAGTAGTCTACCAAATACTACTCGGTCAACCAAGAGGACCAAGATTCGGACCATACGTAGGACTAGTAGGAAAAGAATCCGTCATAAAATCACTGAAACAAAACCTATAAAAAAATGGTAGAGCGTCTACCGCTCAGTGGCTGGAACCCCAGCCTGATACCACTCACGCTTATCCACATCCTTAAAGACTATTGATACAGCTCCAGGGGGACATCCACAACCCTCACAGACTGCTTTTGTCACCAGTTTAGCTACCTTGTCTTTTGTTTCTGCGTCTCTTCCTTTATACCACTGAATTGTTACCCATGGCATCTCTTTTTTCACCAAAATACCAGCACCCAAACAAGGATAAGAAACCTTCCCACAAAGTAATACCCTGAAAAAATGCACCGAATACCCACCAGCGGACACCAAGAGTGGCGGGCTCCATACTCAAGATCTTCATCACAATTCAGAAGGGCAAAGATTTCATCGCCCACCAACAAACCAAACACACTGATAGATGAAAAACATATCCCCTAGATGGGAAAAAAGAAAAGCCACCAAAGCAGGATACAGCCATGGAAAGACCCGACAAAACCATGTACTTTTTAGGCATCGCCCTCAGCGTAGCAAAACGAAGCACATGCCTCAGACGCAAATTCGGCGCAGTCATAGTCAAAGACAATACAATCGTAGGCACAGGCTACAATGGAAGCGCACGGGGAGTAGTCAACTGCAGCGAAATAGGCTGCATCAAAAACATAATGAAAAGCCCCCAAGGAATGGCATACGACTACTGCCCAGCCGTCCACGCAGAGGAAAACGCCATCATAAACAGCAACAGAGCAGACAGAATAGGCTCAACGCTATACCTCGCAGGCGTAACCCCAGAAGGAAACTACACCATGGCATTACCCTGCCAACGCTGCCAACGCAAAATAATAAACAGCCAAATCAAACAAGTAATCCTCCTCAAAGACGATGGAAAACCAATGACCATAAACGTCCAAGAATATATCAAAGGAGACACCGACTGGTACACAAAACTCATCGAGAAAGCCAAAAAAGACCCTAAAAATTTATAAATAGAGTATCTGAAAAAAACCTAGATACACATGAGCCTAGAACAAAAAATAAACGACATAGAGATCGAAATCAGAGGAATCATAGACAAGATAGAATCCATCGAAGAAAAATTCGACGATATCTTTGAACGCCTCGAAGTAATAGAGGAAAAACTAGACGAAGCCTAGACCCGAACATTTCTAAAAAACTTTAAAAACACAATCAACAGCCTAGCCATGATGGCAAATGGCGTTTGGCCCCCACACTTCTAAAGAAATCATAGGCACAAAAACCACTGAACTATCAGATAAAAAAATAATACTCTGCATCACTGGAAGCGTAGCAGCCATAAAAAGCACAGAGATAGCCCGTGAACTGATGCGCAGAGGAGCCGAAGTATACGCAGTCATGACAAATGCAGCGCAGAAGATTGTGCACCCTGATATGGTGGAATGGGCAACAGGAAACCCAGTTATAACAGAACTCACTGGACAGATCGAGCACGTTACCTATGCTGGGGAGCACAAGCACCACGCTGATCTAATTCTCGTAGCACCGTCCACAGCTAATACCATAGGAAAAGTAGCAGCAGGCATCGATGATACACCAGTAACCACGACATTAACCACAGGAATAGGCGCTGGCATACCAGTTATCATCGCTCCAGCCATGCATGCATCCATGTACAAGCATCCAATTGTCATAGAGAACATAGAAAAAATACAGAAACACGGCATACGTGTATTGATGCCCAGGTTCGAGGAAGGAAAAGCCAAGATCCCCGGAACAAACGAGATAGTACAATCAGTAATAGTAAGGCTCACTCAGAAAAGGGATCTAGAAGGAAAGAGAGTACTCATAACCGCCGGTCCCACCCGAGCCTACTTGGATGCTTTCAGATACATCACCAACCCGAGCTCAGGCAAGATGGGAATGGCAATAACTCAAAACGCACTAGATAGAGGCGCAGAAGTAACCATAGTATACGGACCGGGAACGGCCAAACCTCCAATTGGAGCCAAAGTAATACCAATCCTAAGCACAGAAGAAATGCTAGAGGCAGTTAAAGAAGAGCTATCCACCTCAAAATATAATACCGCAATACTCAGCGCAGCAGCGGCAGACTATGGAGCATCAGACCGAAAAATGGAGAAGACGCCATCCGGGAAAGATGAGTGGGTAATCAAACTCAAACCCTTGCCCAAGATAGTTGAATATGTGAAAAAAATAGATCCAAAAATATATCTCATAGGCTTCAAGGCGGAGTATGATATTTCTGATAAAGAGCTTGTTGAACGCGCCTATAACCGATTGACAGGAGCAGGCATGGACCTAATTGTAGCGAATGATGTGTCTCGTGAAGAAACAGGCTTTGGAACAGATACCAACGAGGTCTTTTTAATCGATAAACAGAAGACGGTTCAGCATGTTGAGCTGGTTGATAAATATATAGTGGCTGCAAGGGTTCTTGATATAGTTAGGGAAAATATATAGTGGGAATTTTTATTCGATTGTTTTAATTTGTCTCGTTTTTTTGGGATGATATGCTTTGATTATTTTTTACGGTTTTGATTGAGACCAATAGAGATCAGTTTTTTACCTAAATTTTGCTATTTTGTTGGGAAAAAAGAGGGGTTATTTTCAACCTGTGAAAATAACTTTATTAAACCTAGAAGACAATCAATGAAATATGAACAAACAGAAACTAAGTATAATCACTCTCTTAGTAATCACATTCTCAATGCTTGGAATCTCATCAATTCAAGCACAGAACATTCAGGACTACGCCATGTGCTATGGGTATGGGACAACCACTCTTCAACCCGTAGGCATCGGTAGTACAATCTTTCCCTATACTGAAAAAATCGCTCTATGGGTTCAAATCCAAAACCCTGGAGATGTAAACTATAGGGTAATTTGGCTGGACCCAGATGATAGCCAATACAGAAACACTGCTGTTACTGTCATTGAAAAAGCAGGTGATGATTGGGGTATAGTATTCGATTCATTGAATGTTGCTGAGTCAACTGCTAAAAACAAGCTTGGTGTTTGGGCTGTTGAGCTGTATATCGATGGTGAGCTTGAGCTACGTAATGAGTTCCAGATAATCGATCTTGAAACTATTCAAGAACAGATCGCCGAGGTAATCGCAGATAAAAATGATCTAATTGACGATCTCGATGATCTACGCTTAGAGAACACAGCATTAGAGGCTCAAATAGGTGCCCTAGAGGCATCATATGCAGCTCTTGAAGCACAAGTAGGTACAGAATCAGACTATGAAGACTTATCGGATGACTATGAAGCGTTAAGCGCAGACTATGCTGCACTGAAGGCAAGCCAAGGTTCAACAAAAACTATGATGTATGCAGCTATTGTGGTTGCACTCGTAGCGGTCATTGTGGCAGTCTACTTTGGGTTACTGAAAAAGTAGTCCATCTTTTTTCTTTTTTAAGGAAACGCATATTACTTGATAGAATATTTGTTTCTCGATTCGATTGTCCAAGATACTGGTACTTTATGACAAGTGGATGAGGGAGAACGCTGAGGAGATGTGGCGAGTAGCCTTCAACGAAGCTTTTGGTGATGAGTTAGGCGATCATGATTTAGTCTACGTGGAGAATTCTGAGGGTTCGTATAAGTGGTCTACCGAGATAGTTGATAATGTGAAGGAAGCCTATGGTAACCCTGAGAAAATTCAAGAGGCGATCAATGGCTGTATGGTTGCTGTTTCAGGATACGCGCCCTTCACCAATGCGGTAATGGCTGCCTCAAATGAGCTCAAGATAATTGGGATATCAAGAGGTGGTCCAGTGAATGTTGATCAAGTATCCGCGACCAAGAATGGTATCTATGTTTTGAGGGCGGTGGGTAGGAACGCTGAGTCTGTTGCTGATCAAACCCTTGGCTTCATTTTATCCGAGTTGAGGCAGATTGCTAGGCATAATAAGGAGATAAAGTCTGGAGAATATTTCAGTAAAATCGATACGGTTGGCCGCTCCGATTATCTTGGTTCTTTCAATTGGATGGAAGCAAATGAGAAAGTTCTAGGTTTAATTGGATATGGGCAGGTGGGTAGCCGTGTCGCAAAAAGGGTTAATGCTTTCAATATGCGTGTAATTGTGTTTGACCCTTATATTGATGAGAAGATCCTGATTGAGGAGAACTGTGAACCAGTGAACATTGATACCTTGTTGAGAACATCGGATTTCATATCTATTCACGCAGGATTGTCACCTGAAACCCATCACATGATAGACGAGAAGGCGTTCTCGAAGATGAAACAGACTGCTATCTTGGTGAATACTGCTAGAGGGAGCATTATTGATGAGGATGCGCTCTATAATGCGTTGAAGAATGGGGATATCGCCTCAGCCGCATTGGATGTCGTTGAAATGGACCCGATTAAACCAGATAACAAACTGATTCAACTGGACAATATTACACTCACACCTCACACTGCTGGGCGATCCCCCGATACAGAGATGAGGGGCTACAGGCAGATTGCTCAACAGGTAGCTCGGTATCTACGAGGCAATGATATTCATCCAATGCATATCGCGAACAAAGATGTACTAAAAGGTTAACTCCATTGAGTCAAGAGGCTTTCCTTGTTATCGATGCTGGTAGTGGTAGCGTAAAGTCATTTCTTATCTCGCCGATAGGCGAGATTTTAGATCGATCTGAACGAGAATGGGATAGGGATAACTGGGGAAGCGATGAGGCTTGGCCCAAGATAGCCGACTCGGTCTCGGAGTTAATGAATAGAAACCAGTGCAAAATACTAGGGGTAAGTAGCACCAGTATGCGAGAAGAGTTTGTCCTGCTGGATGAAAACGGCAAAGAAGTATCATATAGCCTCTCTGAGGAATCTGAAAAACACGGATACAAGATTATAGAAGAATATGGCGCTGCCATGTATCGCAGTTCGGGGCATTGGCCGGTTCCTAACTGGATAGCTGGAGCGATACTCCCATGGTTACAAGAACAAGAGTCTGCCATCTTCGATAATGTAGCAAGTATGTTAATGATTAGCGACTGGGTGAACTATAGGCTCTGTGGAGAATTGGTTACAGAAGGGAGTAGTTCCTGTGAGACTAGCCTCTATAATATCAGGGAAAACGATTGGGATTGGAGACTCATTGATACATTAGGTTTACCTAGATCGATTTTTGCGGAATCTAGAAGGAACGGGGAGATCATTGGTTTGATATCCAAGGAGGTCTCAGACGCTATAGGTGTATCAGAGGCCTCACCTGTGGTAATTGGGGGAGCTGATACCCAGTCAGGTTTATTGGGGATGGGGGCTTTCAGCGGTGAGGCTGGGGCGGTGGGTGGCACCACTACACCTGTTCAGATCATAATTGATGAGCCGCTTCTTGATACTGATATGCGGACATGGACCAACAATCACCTCTTTGATAATAACTGGATTCTTGAATCAAATGTTGGGAACACTGGACGCGTGTTGAGGTGGATTAGGGACGAGAAACTCAATGGAAAAGCAGGTTATACTGAGTTGAACTCACTTGCAGAGAGTGCCCCCGTTGGATCATGTGGTGTTCTTTCTTATATTGGTCCACACCTGTTTGATAATGGTCCGCCATATTGGCCTATGGATAAACTGGGAAATCTTCCAGTATCAACAACTATAATTGGGGAGAATTATGATGTTTCGTGTCTCACAAGGTCGGTTATTGAGGCAAATTGTTATGGTGTCAAGGCCAACCTCACTCAATTACAGGATATTTCTGGTCTAGATTTTGATTATCTCAGGTTCTGTGGGGGAAACTCCAAATCTGATATTTGGATGCAGATACAGGCAGATGTTCTAGGAATCGATGTGAAGGTTCCCAAGGTGCGTGATGCTACTGCTATTGGGGTCGCGGTTCTCTGTGGATTAGGCGTAGGTTATTTCGATAAAGTTGAGGATGCTGTGGATAGTATGGTGAGAGTTGGCAAGGTGTATGAGCCAAGACGGATTGAATCAGAGGCATATCAGAGGCATTATCAACGATGGATGGAAACAAGAGAAAAGCTAGCCAAGGCTTAGGTACTACTTTTATTCTATACCCATCTCATTTATGTGATTTAATTGTCAGATGTCGAGCTTCCGATTCGTGAGAGATTAGCCAAAATATGTAAACAGCTTTTTGCTGATGGGTTGACTTATGGGACTTCTGGGAATGTTAGTTCGAGGGTTCCCGGGACTGATACGTGTCTGATTAAGCCTTCTGGGTTTAGGTTCTGTGACTTGGGTCCTGAGGATTTTCTACTCGTAGATATCAACACCAGAGAGGTGTTGAAAGGAACAGCCAAACCAAGTATAGAGACCCCATTTCATACCAAGTTATACCAGCAGTGGCCAGAAGCAGGCGGCGTAGTTCATATACACCCCAAATACTGCACCATCTTGTCAATTCTAGGAAAAGAGATAGTACCTATGGGGCTTGATTTATTTGGGGCTCCTGCGCTTGCTAAGGGCGTGCCTTTGTCTCGGTTTGCGCCTCCTGGTTCTGAGGAGCTTGCTGATAATATGGTGGAGGCGATGAAGGAGTATATTGCTTGTCTGATGCCTCATCATGGATGCACTACCATTGGTAAGAGCATCGAGGAGGCTGCCCAGAGTGCTAAGGTTCTGGAAGCATTGGCTCAGCTTCAATATGATGTTATGTTGGTGGGTGAACCAGAGTCTCTGCCCCAGTCGATGCTTGATATGCTGGTGAAGAGAGCAAAAGAAAAAGGATTACTGGTGTGATTTTTTCATCTCAGCCAGTTTATGAACCAATGTATCGCCTTTCTCAAAATCAGCGATTGGTTCAGCTTCTATTAGCCCGGATTTTATGGCTGCCTCAAGTATTTTTTTGCCTTTCTCATTTCGTATGAGTACTGTTGAGTAGCCTGCGGGGCTTTCAACGTTTCCCACTGATATATCTGAGAATTCTGAGGTAAAATCTGTGCAGTGATTGCAAACGGGTCTGATTAATGGCTTTACCCGGGATAACTTGGCTCTATGGAGTCTTTCCTCTCCATCCCACGCATAGAATCTTCCATTTTTTATCTCAAACTTTGTAACCCTACCCGGGTCAACCTCTTTGTCTTTGAGGTACTTCATGAAGCTATCATAGTTGAAGGTCTCCATACAGAATAACCCTATTTTCAATGCTACCGAGTCAGCTATCCTCTTGTTTTTCATGGTCCCCATCATAGCTAAACTCAAGCCACGCATCTGGCAGGTGGTCCCAACCACGGCGATATTACCCAGTTTCTCATCTTTTACAGCCTTCTTAACACCAACAAGTGTTGGGCTTGGTGTGTATTTTGTGCCTGCTGCTTTGATGACCTCTTCCCTTGTTTTTGCGATTACTGGTGATGGTACCCATATCTTGTCTTTTTCTAATCCTGCTACGATTACTCCATCACCGTCATCATTTAGGAATTGAGTTAGAAGGGCAGTAACCACTCCACCATCTTGAGCTTTCTCATGAATTTCATCTGAGGTCGCTCTTGCCGCATAAACCTCCTGATATATCCCAGTTAATGTTTCATTTTGTTTCCTTGTTCTCCCAAATATTCTTTCTTCCATCTCTGGTTCATCAAAACTCACAGCAGGACAGTTAGCATAACATATGCCACATTCAATACAATTCCCCACCAATGCTGGTGCGTTATCTTGCAACTCAATAACGTTTACTGGGCAAACTGCTTCACATGTGCCACAGCTCACGCATTTTTCCGTGTCTATTACTTCTGTTTTAAGATCATTGAATGTTTTCTTTTCTTGGCTCAAAGCTTATCACTGGATATGCGATATAACCGCCTTAACTATTTTTCCAATTTTATCATATTTTACAGGCTAAGTAATTATTAATCATATTTTTCCCCGCTCAGATGCTCAAAGTTTTTATTGTAATATCCTCTTCTTTGATGAGTCTTGAAGGTGCTAGATATTTGAAGCTAGACGCGATATTTAGGCCAAAATCTGTCGCAGTAATAGGGGCTTCTAGCACTCCCGGGAAAGTTGGATATGTTTTAGCGAACAATCTTCTAAAGAGTGGCTACAATAATCCTGTTTATCTCGTGAATGTTAGAGGCGGCGAGATTCTTGGTCAGAAAGCATACAAGTCTATCAACGATATTCTTGATGAAGTAGAATTAGCGGTTATTTCCATTCCTTCAAAGTATGTTCTTGATACAGTCGTTGAGTGCGGTGAGAAAGGGGTCAAAGCACTCATCATTATCTCGGCCGGGTTCAAGGAGACAGGTCATGAGGGCGCAGTGCTGGAGAAGAAGTTAGTTGAGGCTGCAAGCAAGTATGGTATGAGGATTCAGGGACCCAACTGTTTGGGTGCTATAAACACTCATATTCCATATGATTTGAGCTTTGCATCTACTCTGCCTAAAAAAGGCAGTATTGGATTTATTACTCAAAGTGGAGCGTTGGGTACTGCTATTCTCGACTGGATTATTGCTGAGGAGATAGGTTTCGGTAGTATAGTTAGTCTTGGGAATAAGGCTGATCTTGATGAGGTTGATTTCATTGAGGCTATGGCTGAGGACCCGAATATTAAGGTGATACTGCTTTACTTGGAGTCGATTGAGAGAGGAAGAAAATTCCTTGAGGTAGCCTCAGAAGTAGTAAAGAAGAAACCCATCATGGTGGTTAAGGGAGGAACCAGCAGCGCAGGGGCAAAGGCAGCTGGAAGTCACACTGGAGCCCTTGTTGGTAGTTTCTTGGCTTATCAGAAGGCGTTTGATAAGGCGGGTGTTATTCTCAGCGAGAGTATGGAGGACTTGTTCAACTATGCTGTTGCTTTTACAGAGCAGAGCCTACCCGAAGATGAGGGTATAGCTATTGTTACTAATGCTGGTGGTCCCGGTATATTGTCAACGGATTTGATTGAGAAGCTGGAGATGAAGATGGCTTCATTGACAGATGAGACACGGCATTATCTTAAGGAGAATCTTCCCGCTGCAGCAGCAACGGGTAACCCTGTTGATATTCTGGGTGATGCTTTGCCGGATCGTTACGCTGTTGCTCTTGAGGCTTCTTTGAAGGATCCCAATGTTCATTCTGTTGTTGTATTGTTGACGCCTCAGGCTATGACTGATAGCTTGACTACCGCGAAAAACCTAGTGGAAATATCCAAGAAATATACTGAGAAACCCGTTCTAAGTGTGTTCATGGGTGGAGACTGGGTAGATGATGCCTCTGAGTATCTCAAAGACAATGGGATTCCATGTTATAACTTCCCTGAGAAAGGCATCAAGACCCTTAATGCATTGTATCAATACTCTAGGCATCTGAAGCTTCCAGAACTTGAGCCTCCTGTGTTTGATGATATTGACAGGGATAAGGTCAAGGTGATATTTGATGGCGCAAAAGAGGATGGGCGTAAAGTCTTATTCCCCCATGAAGCAGCACAAGTTGCAAAGGCTTATGGTATCCCTGCGCCGGGTAGTGGATTGGCTACGACTGCGGATGAGGCTGTTGAGTATGCGGAAGGGATGGGTTATCCTGTGGTTATGAAGGTGGTTAGCCCTGATATTATGCATAAGACGGATATTGGTGGAGTAGAGCTCAATCTTTCAAATGCTCGTATGGTTAGGATTGCTTTTGAGGAGATTATGCGTAAGAGCAGGAAAGCCCAGCCATTGGCAAAGATCTATGGGATTACTGTGGATAAGATGGTTCCAAGGGGTCGTGAGATGATCATCGGTATGAGTCGAGACCCCCAGTTTGGACCCATGGTTATGTTCGGGTTAGGCGGTATCTATGTGAACTTCTTGAAGGATGTTGCCTTCAGGTTAGCGCCCATGAATATACGTGAGGCACAGGAGATGATGGAAGAGACTCGATCCTATTCGCTTTTGAAGGGTGTGAGAGGCGAGGCTCCCGCTGATATTGACGGTATTCGTGAGGCTATTTTGCGTGTGGGGCATCTTGTATGGGATTTCCCAGAGCTGCAGGACCTTGATATTAACCCGATCTTTGTCTATGATGAGGGTAAGGGTGTCAGTGCATTGGATGTCAAGATAACTCTATCTTAATTTTTCACATAATTTATTGCTTCTTCGCGGCTCATTTTTGTGCCGTGTTTTCTCTCAAAAAAGTATGTGATGTTTCCTATGTCGCGTTCCAGTATTTCCTCTGCGTTGGGATGGTCCGATGATATGAATTGTGGCCAGTCTATTATCCAGACCTCTGTTTTCTCATCGATCAGTACATTGTATTCGCTGAGATCGCTGTGTATTACTCCTGCTTTGTAGGCTTTTTTCATGTTTTCCAGTATCTCGTCTAGGAATATTTCTGGTTCTTCTAGGCTGATGATGTCTGATAGCTGGGTGCTTTCTATGTACTGCATTAAGATTGTGTGACGATTCTGGTATATGGGTTCAGGTACTTGAACTCCTTCTTTGTGCATCTTTTGAAGTGCCTCGTATTCGATCTCGGCTGCCAGTCTTGATTGGTATAGCCATGAGGTGTGACGTCTGTCTGATAGATATTCTCGTTTGCGCCTCGTCTCTCTGAAGCTTGTTCTACCAAGTCTATGAAATTTTACTGCAACTGTTTTCTCGTCTGGTGTGACCCCTTCAAACACATCTGCTTCTTTCCCGATACCGATTGATGGTCCAAGAAAATCTAGAATCTCTGCTTTTACTATGGCGTTTAATGCAAGTAGATCATATGCATTGTAGTTCATGAGGTAGCCAAGATATGGATCGCTTTCCCTGTAGATTAGCTCTTTTTTATACAGCGTGTTGAGCCTGTGGTCGATCTCGCTAATGTTAAGTCCGCTGAGTCTTAACACTTCATCGTGGGGTACTATCTGGTGTTGGATCATTCCCAATTCTATGGCTTGGAGTACCCTAAGATCATAGTTTTCTAGGCTTGGTAGTACCTGTGCTGCTTTCTCGGCGGATGACACAGAGAAGAAGAGGGCTGGTGGCTTATATGATATCCAGTCTGTCCTTGAGAGCTATTGAGACTGGGATACCTACGACGCCTGCAACTACCATCTGGACCATATTGAAAGGTGCCTCTACCATGGCGGCAGCAAATCCATACATGAATACCTGTACAATGAAGTATCCTAGAACCATTACCGCTCCTCCAGCTACCCACGCTACGATGGTTTTCTGGAGACTTCGTCCCTCAGTTGGTCCAGCGAGCTTTCCAGCAACATATCCTTCTGCGCCCTTGATCACTGTGGTGAATATCACCCAGTTATACCACCCACCCAATAGATCTGCGAGCCCTGAGCCTAGTCCTCCAGCTAATGCACCTATAATTGGTCCAAAGGTTAATGCTGTGGTCATGACGATTGCGTCGCCTAGGTTGAAGTATCCGCTGGTTGCGGGGATTGGGAATGCAAACATCATGGTAGCTATGGTTGCTAGTGCGCCCATTACGCCGATTGCTGCTATTTGACGTGTGTTTAAGGATGCCATGGGTTATTACAGTTATAACTATAATATAAAATATACTAGTTTAAACTATAATAAAACTGAAAATTACTTACAATACCTTATCCAAATTTTAGTTGTCATTCTAAACTTTATACATTGTCGAGAATAGCGGCTAACAGGGGGGGAGGGGGGTCAAGCATCAGAGACGAGATACGCCTGTTTCTGCTGAAAGAAGCCTTAAAACGGCTTATTTTTGATCCTAATCAGTGCAAAAACGCCGTCCAATCTCGACCAATTAGAGCAATACTTGCAGGTCATCAAGCGCTTCTAGAGCACGTTTACCACGCTCAGTAATCTCAAGTTCTTTTCGTTTGCCTTTCTGGGTTGCTTTAAGTAATCCTTTTGTTTCGAGGTCTGTGAGGTGTTGATATACGGCGCCAATGGTCATGTCTGCGCCTAGGGTCTTCCAGATGGCATACCCATAGCTTGGTCCTTGGTTTATTATCCTCAGTATTCTTTCCTTGGTTGCTAGTCTGCTGCCTAGTCTTGGGCTTTTCTTGCGTTTCGTGATATTTCTGAGGATATCATCAGTCTTCAAGCCGCTGCTAGTAACGAGACAAACTATCTTCGCGTCTTTATCTACCCTATCCTGCACTATCTCTTTCTGTAGAGACGCTACAGGCGCCGATGATGCGGGTTCAGCGAATATGCCCTCATTTCTAGCAATACTCATGCCTGCTTCGATCATCTCATCATCAGATACAGAAACAGCGAATCCATCTGATTCCTTCAATGACTCCAAGGCAAGTTTACCATAAAGTGGCTCAGCTACCCTGATGGCTGAAGCCTCGGTATCACCCTTCTTAATATGGATAGGCTCCTTCCCGCCTTTCTCATAGGCTTTTGTGATTGGGGCGCATCCTTCTGCTTGGACTCCTATCATCCTTGGTTTATGGTCAATGATTCCCAGTTGCTCCATCTCTTTAAAGCCCTTCCAGAGCGCATGCAAAGTCGCACCACTACCCATCGCCAATATAACATAATCTGGTACACCGTTTTCCTCAACCAGCTCATAGCTGATAGTCTTCAAACCCTCTATACTCAAAGGATTTAGTTCAGTGGTAGCTTGATACCAATCCATCTCCGCCTCAAGCTCACGAGCACGAGTAATAGCCTCCTCAATACTATCCCCTGTCTGCACTATTTTTGCGTCATACATGAGCATCTGAGCAAGCTTACCCATATCTACTCCCTTGGGGACTACAAGATTACACTGAATATCTTCTTTGGCGGCGTAAGCCGAGATGGACGCCCCATGATTACCATTGGAAGCACATACTATGCTATCATATCCCCTGCTCTTGGCATCGCTGACGATTAAAGCAGCGGATCTATCCTTGAAGCTGTTTGTAGGGTTACGAGTCTCATCCTTCAAGTACAAATTCTTAAAATGCAAGGTCTCGGCAAGCCTATCGGCTTTCTGAAGCGGAGTCCAGCCTTCTCCAAGAGATACCATTTGAGAGACCTTGGGCAATACAGGTTTGTATCTCCAGAAAGTCATGTTTCCCTTAAACTTGACCTTATCCAGTGTGAGCCTATACTCTAAAATTCCTCCACATTTCTTGCATGTAACATCTGGATTCTCATCTACAGATTCTTCTCCACAGTTAAGGCACTCCAGGATATGGCTTGGACTCATCGTGTATCAAATAGATTTCAAGGTTTTATTCTTATTCCATCAAGAATCAATTTACTACATAGAAAGACGCCTAAAAATATGCAATCAGGCAAAAAAACCGTTGTATGCGATGAAAACAATCATAAGGCAAGCTCCCCTTCTCGTGAAGTGAGCCTTGATGAACCTGAATGAACTCCGCCCCGGGATGGAACACCTAGAGCTACACGTAGAGATACTAAGCATAGGTGATCCAAGGGAAGTGGAGACCTATAGCGGCTTGAAACATACTCTAGTCGAGTGTGAAATCAAAGACGATTCCACAAGCATGGGGTTGACCGTATGGAATGATACCATAGAAGAACTCAAGAAGGTAAAACCCGGCGACAAGGTCAAGCTAATCAACTGTTTCATCACCAGCTTCAAAGGTGTTTTATCCGTCAACATAGGAAGAGAATCCACAATAGAGCCACAGTGAACCCCATGCACGAGAAATTAATAGAAATCTCAAAACAGCATCAGCAATATATCGGATGTCATGGTTACGAGCATACAGAGCGGGTCATCAAGTTATGCAACGTGCTTGGACAGGCATTAAATGCGGACATGGATGTACTGATACCCGCAGCGATACTTCATGATATTGGACAACCCCATGATAACCATGCTAACCACAGTGGAGTTATGGCTCGTGAGATACTCCAAGAGTATGGTTACTCGAAGATCGATGAAATTGTCCACGCAATAGCGGTCCACAGCTTCTCAGCAGGTGGAGAAGCAAAGACCATTGAAGCCCAGATTCTAAGTGATGTTGATAAACTGGATGCAATGGGTGCGATTGGAGTATACAGGACAGCACAGTATGGTATAGAGAATACCTGTACACTGGATGAGTTCATTGAACACTTTCATGAGAAGCTCCTCAAACTCAAGGACCTGTTGTATACAGGGGAAGCGAAGAAACTCGCTGAGAAACGTCACAAGTATATGCTGCTATATCTGGACCAATTAAACAAGGAATTAAAGGGTCTAACCTGAGCCCCAGCGACGATAAAGATCATTATCAACGCCCAACTGATCCAGTATCTTGCCAGAAATGAAATCAATCAAATCCTCAATTGACTCAGGATTATAATAAAAGCCTGGCATAGCAGGTAGAATAACTGCTCCTAGATGACTTAGTTTAGCCATATTCTCCAAATGAACTGCGTGTAATGGGGTCTCCCTTGGAACGACTATCAGAGGTCTCTTCTCCTTGAGCTGCACATCAGCTGCCCTAGTAACCAAGTTATCAGTGAAACCATTGGCCAAGGCTGAGATGGTCTTCATACTAGAAGGCACTACCACCATTCCATCAACATGATAACTGCCGCTAGCAATTCCTGCAGACATATCATCAGGAGAATACAATTGGTCTGCAAAATCCATTAATTGTTTAATATCTACACGTTCATAGTTAGCGACTTTCTTAGCAGCATCAGTGATAATAAGATGTGTTTCTATGTCATGTTTTTTTGCAGCTTTTAGAAAACTCAATGCATATGTTATTCCACTGGCTCCTGTGACTGCTACTATTAGTTTCATCTGGGTACTCAATATGTTCAGAAGCATTGGTATTATTAATGTGTTCTAAGAAGGAGGGTTACTCGCCTGGGGGAAGCGTCCTGGGCTCGATACAGACGTACATGACATTGTTGCCCCTGATGAATACATCACCATAGCTGGCTATCAAGCCGTTTCTATCGTATTCTTTTGCTCCTTTGAGCATCATGTTCATGTATCCGTCGGCTCGCATTAGTTTGCCTCTGTACATGCCTCTTCCTTTGAGCTGTACTTCTATGTTTGCTCCGTTTGATTTTATGAGTATGTTTAATGGTTTCATTCTTGGTTCCAAATTGTTTGCACCGTTTTTGAAGTTAATCTATGAGCGATGTGCATACTATAAAAACTTTCTGAAACGATGTGTTTTTTAGCTTATTTTATTATTTTCTAGTTGATACTGTAATCCAGTCATTGACATTCTCACTGGTAAATACTTTCTTTATACTCAATTCATCATTTGTAATCAGTCTAGTAATTTCTTCTCTACTATAGACTCTTTTTAGTGATGAGATAATAACAGTTGAATCCTGTTTAGAAACCCTAGCAGACTCTCCAAGAAACTTGTTTGAGGTCGATAGGTTCTGTATCACGGTCACGGAAACTACTGACTCAAACACCTTGTCTCGGAATGGCAGATGCTCAGAGTCTCCCTGAATTAAATAATGTCTATCACTTAATCGTTCTTTTGCCTTCCTTAGTAATCCGCTTGATATATCCAAGCCAATGACATAACAATCCAGCAACGGAAAGAGAAGCCCTGTCCCACAGCCATTATCGAGTAACAGATTAGGTTGATCCAGCTCAGCCAAGATTAGCTCGTATTTTGCCTTCTGTTCCTCGGTATATCGTAGATCATATAGTGAGGCGCCTAGTTCATCGTACCGTTCTTTGATGGAGTTCTTGTCTTTCAAGGCTGCTCACTGGGTTCTAATACACGTACCCATACAATATTCTTCAGTGTAATAAATGGTTAAACCAGAAAAAGAGGACTGGGAACGCTTTGGACGCGCCAGCAAGGCTATGGCACCAGAGCTAATCGAGTTAAGCCACTGGAGAAATAACCCACTGACATTTGATATGGCAAGCTACTATGCCCAGATAATGATCCACAGAGCCCACACTGTTATGCTCTGTGAGGAGGACATAATCAAACCAGAAGAAGCAAGAGCCATCATCAAAGGCATCAAAGAAGTAGAAAAAGAAGCAAGTGGGGATTCTAAACTCGTCAACTACATGTCAACCGAGACCGCCCTAATCAAAAAAATTGGCGAGGTTGGCGGCAAGATGCATATCGGCAGAAGCAGAAACGATCTCGCCCACACCAAAAGAAGACTCTACTACCGGGATCAACTTAACAGGGTAATCAAGGCAGTAATCGAGTATCGTAAGAAACTCATCAAATCAGCAGAAGCCAATACCGACACCATCATGCCCGGCTATACTCACTGGAGACAAGCCCAGCCAATAACTCTTGGGCATTATATTATGGGTCACGTGGAAGCAGCATCCAGAACCGTTGAACGATTAGAAGATGTCTATAAACGAACCAATCTATCACCGCTTGGTGGAGCCGCTTTTGCAGGTACTGGTTGGTCTGTTAATAGAATACGGACCATGGAGTTTCTTGGATGTGATGGCTTGGTGGAGAATACCCATGATGGAGTCGCTTCCATGGATTACTATATGGAGTTCGCCTCAGCAATCGCAATACATATATCCAATCTTAGCAGGCTCTCAGAGGATATTCAAGTATGGTCCAGTGACGAGTTCAAATTCATAGACCTAGACGAGGCATACGCAGGCACAAGCAGCATAATGCCCCAGAAAAAGAACCCAATAATACTTGAACAGACACGCAGCTATGCATCAGAATCCATTGGAGCAGTTACCACCATCTTTACTTCAATGAAGGGAATGCCATACACCAATACCAGTGATCGAGCCATGCTGGAACCACATATGATTGACACAGCGGTTGGGAGCAGTAACGCTATGGCTGGAGTAGTCTATACCATGAAGCCCATGAAAGAGAACATGAGGAAGCATCTACGAAGCGGATTCAGCACCATGACCGAGGTAGCTGATGCACTAGTAAGGCTCTTTGACTTATCCTTCAGGCAGGCACATGATATTATAGCGCATGTCACCGTGGAGGCGCTCAATCAGCAATTAATGGCGGAGGAGATTACCTCTGAGATGATAAGCAAAGCAGCCGAGACCGTAATCGGGAAGCCATTGATGATACCTGAGGATGAACTGAAGCAAGCTTTGGACCCAGAGTTGAACGTGAAACGGAGAAACGGCATCGGTATGCCAGCCCCAGACTCAGTTAAAGCCATGATCAAAACCCAGAAAACACGAGTCAATGAGGAAGAAAAACGACTAAAATCCCGACTAGAGAAGCTAGAACAGGCAAAGAATAAACTAATTAAAGCAGAGAATAAACTGTGATAGATATGGAAGCAATAGAAGCCATTATGAGCCGGAGAAGCATCCGAAAATACTCAGACAAAAAGATACCAGAAGAGATCATAACCAAACTACTCAAAGCAGCCATGAATGCACCCTCAGCACATAACCGACAACCATGGCACTTTATCGTTGTAGATGACCGCGAGACTCTCAACAAGGTGCCTGAATACCATCAATATTCAAAGATGCTGGAGAATGCAAGCCACGCAATAGTGGTGCTCGGTGACAATGAGGTCCAGACATCCGATTTCTGGATACATGACTGCTCAGCAGCCACAGAAAACATACTCATAGCAGCAAACGCCCTTGGACTCGGAGCAGTCTGGCTAGGAGTACATCCACACGAGACTCTCATAGAGGGAACTAAGAAGCTATTCAATATACCCGCGCATGTAACTCCACTGGGGATAATCTCACTTGGATATCCTGAAGAGACTAGGCCACCAAGGGAAAACTACAACCCAGAAAGAATACACAGAAACAAGTGGTAACCACACCGCTTGGTTTTAATTCCCTCATCTCCCTTCTCCTTTGATTAATTTGGACGCAATGAAAACTATCCTAGGCAGGAGAAGCATAAGAAAATTCACAGGAGAAACCATCCCAGACGAGGATGTAAAAAAGCTCCTTGAAGCCGCAATGGCGGCTCCATCGGCATGTAACCAGCAGCCATGGCACTTTGTCGTTGTACGTGATAAGAAGACCCATGGAGCCATTATGGATATTCAGCCATATACTAAAATGCTTGAGAAATCATCAGTAGCCATACTGGTATGTGCAGACCCCGACCTCCAGACATGCCCCGGATTCTGGGTACAAGATACATCGGCTGCAACAGAAAACCTCCTCCTTGCAGTTCACGCCATGGGGTATGGTGCTACGTGGTGTGGAATCTATCCCAATGATGAAAAGGTCTGGCAGATAAGGGAATTACTTGGATTGCCCAAGCAGGTAATGCCCCTAAATGTAATCGCCATCGGAGTACCTGATGAAGAGAAACCGCCATCAGACAGATACAAAGAGGAAAGAATACACCACGAGAAGTGGTAAGCTCTATCATTTTTCCACTTCTAGGTACTCAACGGGATAATTCAGCACGTGTTTGAACCCTAGACGCTTGGCCAACTCGTTTGATTCCTCATTTTTTACCCAGCAGTGCCATCCAACTTGAGTATATCCTTTCTCTATCCCATGATTGATACAGGCTCTTGCTGTCTGAAGCGCCAATCCTTTTCGCCTGTGGTCAGTATGGGTCTCTATTCCTATCTCGAATCTATTATCTGCGTTGTACTCGCTCATACACCAAGCCGCAATCACATCTCCTGATATTGCACAGAAACCAAAGCTCTTATCAAGAAAATCCTTTACGCTTTTTCGCTCACTCCTCATCTCATTCTCAACAAGCTCAGTATTCTCGAGACCTTCTTCCAGAAGTGTTTTGGTGATCTGCTCGATTCTGTACCCCTTTGGCAGCTTTCCTTGGTTAGCTTTATTCCCTAGCAGTAAAATGTAATAGTTTCTCAAATTAGGGTAAGGAGTTATACTCTGGATACTCTCACCGAGTCCTGTCTTCTTAGGGTCCTTGGGATAGTATATGACGAAACCCCCTCTGCCAGATTCAATGCCGTTATCAACGACTCGTTGGACAGCGTCTACTACTTCTGGTTTCCCCAAGTCTCCCGAAACCAGTATACGGCTATTAGAATAAGTTACTATCCATGTAGGATGCATTGAATCAGCATATATCTTGGAACCAGTGTAGCCCCTCATGATTGATACCGAGGAGAGGTTATGTTCAAGAACATGGAATAATTCATCAAAGGACTCTGGGAAAGGATGCTCAAGCTCCAACATAACTCAAAGATGCTGAAACCTGCTTTTAAGATGGATAGATTAATTTTATACGTTTCTTGGGTCATTAATGCTCTTTTCATATTAATCTTGACGGGTTTACACTGGAAAACCAAGTAAAAACACCTAATTAGCATCGAAAGCATACAAGAAACATAGTAAATAGTGTCTGGATTTCACTTAATCAATGCATAAAAAGGTCCCTGATTATAAATCCAGCAGTCAATTTATAGGGAAAAACCGGGTTCCGAGATAATATTATATAATCTGGTTACCGCTGGGAGGGTATGAGTCATAATTCAAGACATAAGAGCAGCAAAGTATACGACGGACCAGAACGAATAAGCCACAGAGCCCTACTCAAGGGCACTGGAGTTACTGAGGAGGATATGAAGAAGCCTCTGATCGCAGTCGTAAACAGCTATACTGAGATAAACCCGGGACACGTTCACCTTAACCCCATCGCGGATCAGGTGAAAATGGGTATTAGCGCTGCAGGTGGATTACCACGTGAGTTCAACACCATCGCAGTCTGCGACGGCATCGTAATGGGACATGATGGTATGAAAATGAGCCTACCCAGCAGAGAACTTATCGCAGATAGCATCGAGGTCATGGTAGAAGGACATGGATTTGACGCCATGGTGTGTATCACTACCTGTGATAAGATCGATCCAGGTATGCTAATGGCAGCTGCACGATTAGATATACCTACAATATTTGTTCTTGGAGGACCAATGGAACCCGGCTGTCCCAAGTGGGGACACTTCAAGGACAAGACAATCACGGTTCAGGAGCTATTCGAGGCATCAAGCCTCGCTGTAGCGGGTAAGATCAGTGATGATGAGGTCAAGTATCTTGAGGATATCTGCTGTGGTCCAGGTGCTTGTGGGGGTATGTTTACCGCAAACACTATGCAATGCCTCATAGAGAGCATTGGGATGACCCTGCCTTACATGGCAACTGCAACCTCTACAGGTATGGAGCGAATAAAACTAGCAAAAGAGGCAGGCGAGAAGATCATTGAGCTTCTTGAGAAGAAGATTACTCCAAGAAAGATTATGACTAAGGCAGCTTTCAATAACGCGATTACTGCTGATATGGCTCTAGGTGGGAGCACAAACACTGTTCTACACTTGAAGGCAGTTGCTGAAGAATGTGGTATTGATTTGCCTCTTGATTTGTTTGATGAGATAAGCAAGAGGACGCCACATCTGTGTAATATGGCTCCTGCTGGTCCATTGAAGATAGTTGACCTTCATAATGCAGGAGGTATACCCGGAGTATTGAAGCGACTTCAGGATAAGCTGGATACCAACATCATAACTGCCACGGGCAAATCATTGAAGGAAAATCTTGAAGGAGTCAAGATACACGATGATGAAGTAATCAGACCATATGATAACCCCATCCACGAGACTGGAGGAATAGCCATCATGAGGGGAAACATAGCACCAAATGGAGGAGTAGCCAAGATGGCTGCCATAGACCCCTCGATGTGGGAGTTCACCGCTACCGCAAAGTGCTTTGATACTGAACAAGAGGCTTTGAAGGCAATTCACGGCGGCAAGATCCAGAATGGGGACATAATCATCATCAGATATGAGGGCCCTAAAGGCGGTCCTGGTATGCGAGAGATGCTCTCAGCCACAAGCGCTGTAATGGGTTACGGCTTGGACAAGGTAGCCTTATTGACTGATGGAAGATTCAGCGGAGCAAGCAGGGGTCCATGTATAGGTCATATAAGCCCTGAGGCAGCTGCTGGAGGACCTATTGCTTTGATTAAGGATGGGGATAAACTGAGTATTGATATCCCGGGACGGAAACTACATCTCCAAATATCAGATGAGGAAATGGCTAAACGTAAATCTGAGTGGAAACCCATGCCTCCAAAGGTCACAACAGGCTATTTAGCCCGGTATGCCAAGCTTGTTACCAGCGCTGACCGGGGAGCAATCCTCGAAATATAGCGTTACAAGCATTTTCTTACTCATTTACCCTAGGGGTAGTATGCTGAAAAGTGTCTGTGATGTTAGTTTTCCCCGGAGATAACCCTATTATTTTGCTCATTTATGTGCTGACTGCACTCTTTTAGCTCGTCTTCTACTCCATTCCGGTAGACTAGTGCAGAGACATTGTGAATATTCTTTTACTCTCAGTTTAGTTATAACTTGAGATACAAATATAACAGACCTAAGTTCAATCCATCTGATAATGTCGGCTCCAATAATATCAGAAAGAACCGAGAAAGCCCTCAGAGAAATAGGGCTAACAGAATACGAATGCCAAGCATATCTATCACTGCTTATTTCTGGGGAGGAGACCGCCGAGATCGTTAGCCAGCTCTCCAACATCCCATACACAAAGGTCTACAGCGTTCTTGAGAGCCTCGAGAACAGAGGCTGGGTCGAACATGGAGGAGGTAGACCACGCAAATATTATCCTAGGTCACCGACTGATGCCCTGCGTTCTGAGCAAATAGCCTTGGAGACGGCTTTTGAGGAAAATCAGGGCGTAGTGCTGGAGGAGCTTCAACCCCTTTATGAGAAAAAGGAGATCAAGGAGATCCCTGAGCTCTGGATCGTACGGGGGGAGATCAATAGCTTCAACAAGGTCTTAGAGCTACTGCAGAAGGCCAAGAAAGAGATCATGCTCGCGATCCCAACAATACCTGCGCAGCTACTTCCCATGTATCCTGATTTCAGTAAGAAGATGTTCAGTTTCCTCAACGAGTTGATGGATAGCAGTGTTGATGTTAAGGTGCTTACTACCAATGAGATGGCTCCTATGCTTGACAAGGGAGACCTTGGTGTTGCGGATGTTAGGATATGTGAGAATATGTTCGGTGGTGGTGTAGTGATTGATAGAAAGGAGACTATCCTGTTCCTAGATCTGGTATATCCTAGTGGTCCTGATACTGCTATCTGGTCTGATCACGAGACCCTCACAGAGGTTGCCAAGATTTATTTTGAGCATCTCTGGGAGAACGCCAACCCTTGGGACTTTTAGGGGCCAAAACCTCTCTTTTGTCTCAGTCTGTTGAGACAAAAACCCGGTTTATAGCGGTATTATTAGCCCAATAAAATCAAGTGAAAAACTGGGCAAAATTACGAGCACTTTTTCACTCATTTACCCTAGGGGTAGTAAGCGAGAAAATATGCGATAAAAATAACAGATCCATGTTTCACCGGATTAATGACTCAAGACCCATCGCTTCAGCCTCTGAAACACCAAGCGCAGTAAAAGCGATCTTGTTAATATCAAACATCTTCTCAGCTACGCGCATAACATCCTCATTGGTAACAGCCTCAAGCCTTGAGACAATATACTCAACAGATCTAGGCTCACCAGCCCTCAGGGTAGAGACCCCTAGATGCCTCATTCGCTGCCTGTTGATTTCAGAGCCCAAAATGAATAACCCAATGGTCTTGTGCTTAACGGTCTCCAAAGTCTCTGAGTCTAGTCCCTGCTTCATACCCTCAAACTCATCAAGGGTGATCTTGACTACCTCCTCAAGATTTCCTTTGCTTGTACCAGCGAAAACACCGAAGGCTCCAATATCCGCAAGGCTCTGATTATAGGCATAGATGTTGTAGACGAGACCTCTCTTTTCCCTAACTTCCTGGAATAGGAGACTGCTTGCGCCAAGACCGAGGTAGCTCATTATTATTGATTGTACAGGAGCATCTTTACCCCCATAGGGGTAGCCTGGTGTGGTTATGCTGAGTTGGACTTGTCCTGTTTCTCGTTCAACATATTTTTTACCCGGATAGTATTCTGGTTTGGAGCGATCTTTTGCACATTTACCCCTACCTTTTTGATGTAATTTTTCTATGCTAGAAACCAGCCTATCATGGTCTACAGCCCCAACGGCTACAACAACTAAGTCACCGGCATATTTCTCCTCATAGTATCCACGAATATCCTCGACAGGCATCTTTGATATAGTCTCAAGTGTCCCTCCGATTGGATGAGCAGCTGGATTCCCACGCCAAATATTCTCTGTATATAGCTCATGGATTAGGCTCGCAGGATCATCCCAAGTTTGTTTAATTTCCTCCAAGATGACCTGTCGCTCCATCTCGATATCCTCGTTTCGGAGTAGACTGTTTTGTAGCATATCGGATAGGAGCTCTGTTGCGATATCTTGATCCCTGCTCAGAATCCTCGCATGATACGCTGTTATGTCACGATCAGTGAATGCGTTCAAGTGGCCTCCAAGATTTTCAAGCTCTGAGGAAATTTGCTTGGCTGACCTAGTCTCGGTGCCCTTGAAAAGTAAGTGCTCTAGGAAGTGGCTGCACCCCCATAGAGATTCCCCCTCGTCTCGTGATCCAACATCAACCCAGAGTCCAAGGCTGATTGACTTGGTCGCGGGACTGTGTTCAGTGATTACGCGCACCCCGTTGTGCAACTGTTCATCTCTTAGCTCCAATGACATAGGATTTTCACCCCCTCCTAGTACGTGTTTAGGTATAAACCTGCGTCTTCAGCATCTTTTTTCACCCTAAATTTGCCTAAAAACCTCATGGATAGGGTTTGTATCCAAATCGTTTTTGATGTTTTATATATAAAATGAGAGATCGATGATAAACGGTAAAAAAACTGCCACATAGCGTAATCTTATTGTATCATTCATGTAAATTTTCAAATCGCTTGTTTTACGCCTTATAGATAAAGTACCTTCAACATTATGGATACAGATCATATCCAATAATTTTACTTGGTTTTCATCAAAGACCGAACGCTAAAAATGTTCAACAATATTTCCAAATCAAAATCAGGGGGATAAAATCGATATAGTCTTCTTACCCTCAGGACTTAGCGAGACAGAATAGTTTCTCCTTGGACTTAACCCAATAGTCTGGAGTATTTTTCCCCTGAGATCCATAGGAATTTCGCTCAAATAGTATAGGGTACTTGAGCTAGATTTTACTTGGTCTTCAATGAACTCTACAATCTTCTCAGGAGTAAATCCAGTCTCATCAGATAGACTCATGATATCCATAGGGTCTTTTCGATATAGTGATCGTAATAAGCCCAAGTGCAACGAAAGAGTACGGAGAACATCATAGTCCTCAAAACTTGTGTCCATCAACTTGGGTAACTTTGACACCTCCACAGGCCTCAAAACACTCTTTTCGACCACTTTTTCGATGATTTGGATAGGGGTATTTCCGCTAAAAACCTCTAGTAATGAGGCTGTTTTCCGACCTTTTTGGCTCAATTTCCACAGATCAAACGTATACCGCCTATCATAGGGTCTAGTTGTGGGCTTTCCTCGTTCTGGTGCTTTTTGGACTAGTCCTGCCTCCTGAAGTGCACTAAGCCAGTTGTTTAGCTCGACTTTGTTTAATTTGATTCCCTGCTCCTCGAGTGTCGGTTGTATGTCATATGTGGTCAAATGCTCTGTTTTTGAGTCTCTGAGAACTAAGAATATGTGTCTGGCGTTTCGGCTTTGTAGAGGTCTTAGGGTTTTTTCGAATATTTCCTCTAATTCTTGCTTAGTTTGAGCATGAGACTTGTCTTTTTGGGTCATTTTCCCTCTATTCATATATTCAGGATATTCCTGAATATTAACTTTTCTCATAAAAACGTATTGATAACGATAAATATATAATCAGAAAAAATCTGATCATAAAAATAGCGAAAAAACATATACCCAAACAGCATGAAAATACCCAAGGAGAGACAAAATGCCAAAACCCAAAGTTCTAATAACTAGACAATTTTTCAAAGAATCCATAGACTTGATAAAAACAGTAGCAGAAGTCGAGATCTACCCCAGCGAGGAAGATCCAATCCCAAGAGCCATCTTATTAGACAAAGTCCAGAATATCGATGGACTACTCCCAATGCTCACTGACAGCATAAATCAAGAGCTTTTGGATAGGGGTAAACACCTAAAAGTTGTCAGCAACTACGCAGTCGGATACAACAACATAGACATACCCGAGGCAACAAAACACAAAGTCATGGTAACAAACACACCAGACGTACTCACAGACACCACCGCCGACTGCGCATTCATGTTATTGATGGCGATAAGCCGCAGACTCGTCGAAGTAGACAAATATGTAAGAGACGGGAAATGGGTCAAAGCTTGGGGACCCAAGATGCTTCTCGGTTCAGACATCACAGGGAAAACACTTGGTATAATTGGTTTAGGTAGAATAGGGAAAGCCATGGTTCCTCGCGCACAGGGATTTAATATGCGGGTTCTTTATCACAATAGATCCCCAGATCTGGATTCAGAGAAAGAACTTGGCGTAGAATACAAGAGTCTAGACGAGATACTGGTTGAGAGCGATTATATCAGTCTCCATGTGCCATTAAACAAAGCCACCAAGCACATAATCGGAGAACCCGATCTCAAAAAGATGAAAGAGACAGCGTACCTCATCAACACAGCCCGTGGACCGGTTGTAGACGAGAAAGCATTAACAAAGGCACTCAAGGAAAAATGGATAGCAGGCGCAGGACTGGATGTTCACTATCAAGAGCCAACTGATCCCAATAACCCATTACTGAAACTAGATAACGTGATTGTAGCCCCACACATAGGAAGCGCTACCACCGAGACCAGACTAGCAATGGCTATGAAAGCAGCAACCAACCTAACTGCTGCCCTAAAGGGCGAGAGACCTCCAGATCTATTGAATCCCGAGGTTCTTGGCTAAATCCCATTTTATCGCACATTTTCTCGCTTACTACCCCTAGGGTAAATGAGTGAAAAATATCTCGTAATTTTTCATTATTTTATAGTTGATCGTTTTTTCGGTTACCTGTTCTCACTAGCCTGCTGATATCCTAAAAAACAAGGGTTATTGTCTCAGAATCCTGAGACAAAAATGCTAAAATTCGCCTCTCTTTTGACGCTCTCCCAAGACCTTGAGCATATCCTCAACCATGGCACCCAGATCATAGTCAGGAGACCAGCCCCACTCCTCACGAGCAGCACTGTCATTAATTGATTCTGGCCACGAATCAGCGATCTCTTGCCTGAAATCAGGCTCGTAAGTGATCTCAAACTCAGGGATATGTCTCTTAATCTCAGATACGAGTTCACGGGGATTAAAACTTACCCCAGCGAGATTGAAATCAGTATGATGCTTTAGGTTCTCCAAGGGCGCATCCATAATCATCCTGAATGATTTCAGACAATCAGGCATATACATCATAGGCAGAGTAGATTCAGGTCCAAGAAAACAAGTATATTTCCCATGCTTTATCGCCTCATAAAATATCTCAACAGCATAATCCGTGGTACCTCCCCCTGGAGGCGCAACATTACTGATGATCCCAGGAAGCCTCAAACCCCTGACATCCACACCAAATTTCTCGAAATAATAATTACCAAGAAGCTCCCCCGAGACCTTCGTCACTCCATACATGGTTCTAGGCTTGAGAACAGTCTCCTGTGGGGTCATTTTTCTTGGAGTTTCTGGGCCAAATGCCGCTATACTGCTTGGATGAAAAATCTTCTCAATGCTGCTTTCTCGTGCAACGTCCAGTAGGTTCTTGAAGCCATTGATATTGATATCCCATGCTGCCTCAGGCTGCATTTCTCCTTTGGCGCTTAGGAGAGCCGCAAGATGATACACCTCATTTATATCATATTGCCTGACAACCTCATCCAATCGTTTTTTATCTAAAACATCCACAGTCTCATAGATCCCCTGGATATTACTTGGAGAGGCTCTTCGACCCGATGCGATAATGTTTTCTGAACCATATTGTTTTTGCAGGTTGGGAACTAGCTCGGAGCCAATTTGACCTGTTGCTCCAGTAACCAGCACTCGCCTGATATCTCCACTCATATCAGAATCAATGTTTACTATGACAATAGGAATAAAACTATTACCCCATATAAGCAAAGAAACCCAGATATGGGTATTCTAATAAAAACTCCCTTTTTGTCACATCAATACGAGACAAAACCTCGATAAATACAGTAAATAAAAATAGTTCATTACTTTTACGTGAAACGATAAGAATAAACGGTCAAAGACCTCTATCAATCTGTGACACAATGAGAAATCCAGTTAGTTTTCTTCAGAAAGAGTATCAGGAATTAGTTGATAAAGCCCTTGACTGGCGACTGAAACAAGTGCAAGGAGCAAGCGAACCAGTCACCATGGTAGACGGCCAAGAAGTACTCGTACTCTGCGCCAACAACTATCTAGGTTTATCCACACACCCCAAACTCAAACAAGCAGCCCTAGAAGCCATCGAAAAATATGGCGTAGGATCAGGAGCAGTACGCGCCATTAGCGGCAACATGGATGTACACGTAGAATTAGAGGAAAGATTAGCAAAATTCAAGGGAGCTGAAGCGAGCCTCACATATCCAACAGGATTTATGGCAAACAGTGGTTTAATACCCCAACTTGTAGGTGATGGGGACATCATCATCAGCGATGAATTAAACCACGGGAGCATAATTGATGGTGTACGACTCGCAAAAGCGGATAGAGCAGTCTATAAACACAATGATATGAACAGCCTTGCTGAGATATTAGAGAAAACCGAGAAACATGATCCCGCTTATCGACGCATCCTCATAATAACAGACGGCGTATTCAGCATGGATGGAGACATAGCTCCATTAGATCAAGTAGCCAAACTAGGAGCCAAACACGGCGCCATGATATATGTTGATGACGCACATGGAGAAGGAGTTCTTGGAAAGGGAGGAAGAGGCGTAGTTAGCCACTTCAATCTAACTCACAAAGATGTCCAAGTTGAGATGGGAACATTCAGCAAAGCTTATGGAACCATAGGAGGACACATCTCTGGCTCAGACAGCCTAGTCAAGTTCGCATACAATAAGAGCAGGACATGGCTCCTCAGCAGTTCACATCCACCAGCCGTAGCCGCTGCAACCATCGCAGCTATTGATGTTCTTGAGACCGAGCCACAACATGTTGACAATCTATGGCGAAATACAGAATATTTCAAAAAAGCAGCAGACGATCTAGGGTTTAACACAGGAAACAGCCAGACCCCTATAATACCGATAATAGTTGGTGAAAGCCACAAGGCAAAAGCCTTGGCAGATGAACTATACAATCAAAGAGTCTACGTTGTTCCGATTGTTTTCCCCATGGTTGCACGTGACTTGGCCCGTATCAGGGTCCAGATGCATGCAAAACTGACCATTGAGCAATTAGATTCTGTAATTGGTAAGATAGAGCAAATAGGTCAAAAACTGGAGGTAATTTAGGGCTAATTACCCTACCTTTTTTCATCAAAAGATACGCTGCAATCTAGGGATTGAAGAACGCTGTCAATGGCTTTCCTTTTTTCTGTTTGAGTACCTCTGAGCAGTTTTGAGGAGTTAGTGCTTTGAACTCGTACCCTAGCTCTAGGAGCAACTCCAATGCATCTCCGGTAATATCAGGCGCTACAAGAATAGCCCTTACCGGCCTATTTTCATCTAGATCAATTACATCCATATACTTTTTCAGCTGCTCAACAGCCTTCTTATTAGCCTTAACACGCTTTATCTCAACAACAGTCAAGGTCCCGGTTGCATCATAACCAATAATATCAATGAAACCGGGATCTACAGCCATCTCTTTTGTCATTGGTCTGAACCCTGATTCAAGAAGATCGGGTTTATAGAGGATAGCCTCTTGCATCTCCTTCTCAGATGCATATAGGGTGAACTCAACGTTATCTTTTAAATCCATCACAGAGACCATCTGAAGCTCCGTGAAAGCAATCACCATAGACTCCTTCTCTTTGCGCCTAAAAACACGGATAACCAACCCATCTTGTACTAGTTTTGTGTGAAAAATGCTGCCTGATGGCTGCCAATTCACAGGAGAGTAATCCTTGGGGCGATGCACAAGAGCAGATCCATCGGGTTTGAAGATAACGAGACGCTCCCCTGATTCCAGTTTACTACTTGCTCTTCCATCATAGTCCACAGTACATTTTCCAGCAATTATGACAGTACGATGTCTGGATATGCCTTGTTTTATGACTTCAACTGCCTCTTTTAGACTAGGGGTTTGAAGTATTGTCTGTCTCTGGGGATGCTCCATTTGTTTAGCCTACTTCGGTTATGATTGT
>Ga0272441_10003014_pt1 | contig 33046 bp, 29 predicted proteins | sample SSMProp6N_FD_193582 | JGI IMG/M metagenome (GOLD analysis project Ga0272441, IMG submission 193582) | Marine sediment archaeal communities from Little Sippewissett salt marsh, Falmouth, MA, United States - SSM-Prop-6N | ecosystem: Environmental > Aquatic > Marine > Wetlands > Sediment ... | reverse complement strand
CTCTCAATAGCTCGTTTACCTGCCCTGCTATTGACCGCTCGCGCTCGCGCTGTGTCCTCGCTAAACCTGCCTCTGCTTGACGATTGCCGGGTAATATCTCCAGCGCTTTCTGGAAACTTTCTTCAGTTTTTTCAATAGCCGCTTTTTCCAAACCTGCTATCTTTTGTAAGGATTGGTTAATCCAGCCTTCCATCTTGCTTAAGGCCGAAGCTCTTTTTTTATAAACTTTAAAAAGTTCTTCGGGACCACTGAAGAAAAGAGATTGAGCTTTGTTTTCGTAGGAGATAATTCTTTGCTTTACCGTATTAAGTCTATCAGATAGTTTTTCTTTGGCTTGCGCTAATTTGCCTTCAGTTATCAACTGATTGGATTGTCGGATGAATTCTTCGGTTTGCTTTTCAAAACCGTACATTGATGTCAATTCTTCCATTTCCTGGGAATCGATAGTGCTGCGACTCTGTGCAATCGCGCTTACCCCAGAAAACAAAATTAAGAAAACAAAAAAATTAAAAATTACAAAAAGAGTAGTAGTTTTTTTCATTCTTGTATCCGTTTGGATTCGCCCCCAGTTTTTAACTCATATTTACCAGCATCTAATTTGGAAATTATAACTGTATTCTCCGAAATACTCAAGACCTCCCAATTTTCGACTTTATCTCCTATTTTTACGAAATATGGTTTTCTCGTGATTTCATTCTGCAACATTGCTTCTTTTTCGCCCGTTTCTGTAGGCAGGATACCCGTCAATTTAAAAGGCATCGTTATAGTAGGAGGTTTTAGTCTATATTGCCCCCCTTCTCCGCTGATAACAACAACATCCCTGGAAACGGAAATCACTATAAAACTTTCCACTTGTTCTCCTGCTTTCACATTATAAGTAGTGTTAGTCCTTTTATTCCTTAAAGCGGCAATAAGGTCGCCTGTCGAAGTAGAAGTTATGCCTATGCATTCTAAATTCATATCGGGCGCAGTTACAACAGATTTCTTATCTTCGGGAGAAAAGACATCCCTGTCTTCTATTGGTTGATAATATATTTTTGACTTTTCTTTTATATAAGCATCCAAGTCAGGAACATCAATAGAATTATATTGGATAGGACGTACCGGCGGTTGGATTTCCACCTTAAAACTTTTAAGTTCTTTTTCTTTATTTACTCCCGACAAAACCACCACTCCGGTTACAATCAATAAAATTACTAGAACGCCGAGAATTACTTTCTCATAATTCTCTCTACACCAAAGTAATAAGTTATTAAACATTTAATCTATTTATTCCATAACTAACATTTACAAAATTATTTCCATCTGATAATAGATATTGCTAAATTTACATCTATGTTTTCTTCGGGCATTACTTTTGGAGTTTGTACCCGAGCCGACATTGAGCGCCTGTCTATAGAAGATTCAGGCAATCTTTTCCTGCCCGCAGAAGAAGTAGAAGAAATAACAGAAAAATCTCTTATTATAAAAAACCCTTTATCAGTATTTTCCAAAGTAAATAAAAGATTAGTCAATGAAGATATATCACACATTACTCCCAAATTAATGGAAAACTCCTCGTAAATATCTGTATTTTGAATAGTTCCCAATATTATACTGTTTATTGAATCAACGCCGGTGTTAAGCAATAAATCAGCTATCATCTCTATAATATATAGATTTCTTATTAACTGCGGCGCCTCTGCTAATGTCGGCAAAGTATCAGGCAATCCGAAATTTTCCGTTGAAATATTGATACTTTTCTTCGAAGCTGTGGTCCTAACTCTTTCTTTCGCATTTTTAAATTCCTCAAGATAAAATAACGGGAGATTAACACCTTCCGGAAGTTTCTGTTCTTCCGAAATAGGAAGTTTCGTTCTTATTTGCTCATATGTTATGTTTAATTGTTCGCAGTCTTTCTGCAGAGAAGCAATCAGTTCGCGTGAAGGCAGATTCTCAGAAGAATAAATCTGTTTGAGTTTGCCGACATTTTCTGCCAAAAGTTTATTAGCTTCATTTGTTTTTTTAAATAAGGGATACCCGAATGAAGAAAATAATACTATCAATACAACTAACGCTATTATATATGGGAGACCTTGTTTTAACATGTTATTTAACTAAAGTTATTTCAAATACAAAATTAACTTTTTCTTTCGTACCAGCTGATTCTCCTGTCATACTCGGCATTGTTCTTGTACCCCTGGTTCTGCTGTCAGGTGTTGACAGAATCGCTGTTCCTCGCCCAGATTCCGAAGATACTGAAACCAAATCCACAGTTTTAAATAAAGGCGAAGTTCTTAATTGTTTTAAATATTCGTCAACAGTGGGATAGGAAGCTGTAGCGCCGCTTAAAGATATTCCCCCCCCCGAAGAAACAGTTTCATTTCCCGATATCGGCTGAGATTGACTTCCGCGATAATTATCCCTGCTATCTCCGCCAGGGAGATTTTCTCGCATAGGAACATCCATTGCAGGAACTCTTCTACTATCCATACGAGCAGCCATATCTCTGGGATCAGCAGTCATCGACGAAGCACCTATTCCTCCCCTTTCATTTGCAGGAGTAAAAGTTGTAGTAGATATCCCTGTTATATATATGTTAGATGGCGTAAGTTTAGAAACTTCAAGTAAGACTTCCGATAACTTAGATTTTTGTTTAAGAATTATTTCAACATTTTTAATTTGATTTATAATTTTATCTCTTTCTCTCATTAAAGACTCAACTTGAGAAATATACGGCGTATAATTGTTTAAAACCGGCTTTACTATACTAATCTTCTCGTTCGCTAAATTATAACTTTTACCGACGGAAATTAATATAAAAAGGCCTATCAAAGATAAAACAACGAAAGAAGCGATAAAATATATTCTCTTATTAGCCAACTTCTTCTTGTTTAAAATCGGATAGGGGAGTAGATTTATACCAAACGAGAAATGTTCCAAAGACCTAAGAGCCAGTCCCGTGCTGACACAAAAATCACCAATATCTCCAGTTAATCTATCCGGACTATAATCTATTTTATTGAACGGAAAACTTTCCCGTGTCTCGACTTTAAACGTATTTTTAAGAAGGTCAATGAAATAAACGGTATTTGGAAATTCACCCGATACAAGTATATATTGAAATTGCGTTACTTTTTCCACCTGTGATAAATAATAGTTCGTAGTTCTTTTGATTTCGGCAATCAAATCTTCTAAAACGGGCAGAATAAAAGGTTGCATATCTTCATTTTTAAGAATTTCTTCGGCCTTTCCCATTCCAACATTTCTTGCTTCAACAATTTTTTTCAATATGTTCTTTCTGCCAATAGGGACCGCTCGTGTAAATGCCAATTCCCCTTTGCTTTCGATAGAAACATCCGTATAACTAAATCCGAAATTTATTAAAATTCCTATTTTTTCTTTATCCAACAAATCGTTAAAAAACAGGCAGTTATGCAATGCCAGCGAAGAAGTATCTACAATATCAGGAGTCCTATTAATGGAATTTCTCAAGAGTTTAATAAAATCATCCATGAAACTCTGTTTTATAGCAGCTATAAGCACCATAACAGAACCCAGAATTTTGCTAACGGGGGAAATGACCTGATAATCCCATCTTACTTCATTTAAAGAAAAAGGGACTTGCTGCTGAACTTCAAAAGACACAACTTGTTTTAATTTTGAATAAGAAACAGGAGGAAGTTTTACTCTTCTGACAAAACTTGTGTTTCCCCCTACACCCAACGTAATTTCATCTTTTTCGAAATTCAATCCCTCAAAAGCTTTTGCTACGCTTTCGCTTAATATCTTCTTGTCGTCTTCTTTTTTTATTATCGGGAGTTTTACCGACCTAGCACTAACCAAAACGATGCCTTGCGCGCCCTTGGCTAATTTTACGATATTAATGCGATCACCCGTAATCTCTACGCCTATCCCCGTCTTGACTTTTGTAGTAGCCATTTTTTATTTACTTTATTAGGAGGAAATGGAGTATACCAATATTAATAAATTAGGTCAAGACAATATGAAATACATCAAGAAATTTTATAATTTAATACAACTATACAACATTTTTGACAATAATAGCATTTTCTAAGAATATCAGAACGGAAGAGCGCCTATCATGTAAAAATCATTTTCAGACTGCTGGTCTACTCTTCCGGAAAGAATTTTGTCACAACCTTCAAGTGTTTGAGAAAGGGTTATATGTTCCCCTTTTCTGCCCGTGAAAACTTCTGCTACAAAGAAAGGTTGGGTTAAGAAGTTTTGTAATTTTCTTACGCGCTCATAAATAAGACGGTCTGATGCAGATAACTCATCGACTCCGATGATAGAGACAATCCTTTTTAATTCCTCATATTTCTGAAAATGCTGCAATGCATTTTGGGCTATCCGAAAATGATGTTCGCCGACTATATCCGATGCCAAATTAGCGGAAGAAGACCGCAAAGGGTCTATCGCAGGATAAAGACCCAGTTGTACTCGTTCTCTCGAAAGCACCAACACCGAATCTAAAAAAGAGAAGATGGCGACAACTGCCGGGTCGGTAAGGTCATCTGCGGGAACATAGACAGCTTCTATAGAAGTAATCGAACCCCCGCCTTTTTGGGATGTTTTGATTCGCTCGTGAAACTCACTCGCCTCCGCTATTAATGTCGGCTGATAACCTGTTTCCGAAGGAACACGGCCCAAAAGAGTAGATATTTCAGCTCCTGCCTGAAGGTATCGGAAAATGTTATCTACAAACAACAAAACATCTTTATTTTTTCTTTGTAGAGCTTCTGCCATAGTAACTCCGCCTATGGCAGTTTCAAAACGCGCCCCGGGCGGTTCATTCATTTGGCCGAAAATTAATGATGTCCTTGAAAGAATATCCCCACTTGCCATTTCGCTGTATAATTCATTGCCTTCTCTTATGCGCTCGCCTACTCCGGCAAAAACACAGGAACCATGATGTTTTTTTACTATATGATAGATAATTTCCAATACTATAACGGTCTTCCCCAAGCCTGCGCCGCCCAAAAAGCCCGTTTTACTGCCTTTTACAAGAGGGAAAAGCAAGTCTACTATTTTAATTCCTGTTTCCATTACTTCATCGGACCTAAATGTTTTTTCCCCCATTTCAACTTTTATATCTTGCTGGGCTCTGGTAGGCATTATTTCTTTGGAATTAACTGGACCTTTTTGGTCGATCGGTTCTCCTAACGAATTAATTACGCGAGAATTCAACTCCTCGCCCACAGGTATATAAATAGAATCTCCTTTTACGCAGGCGGATGCGCCGCGCTGCAAGTTCAGGGTGGAATTTATACCCAAACATCGGGCAATATTTCCCTCTCTATGTTCAACAACTTCCAAGGTTACAGTTTTATCTTCTATGGTCTTTGTTTCTATTACACTCAATATATTAGGAAGATCTTGTGCATTAGTAAACTTAACATCCACAACCGGTCCCTGAACAGCCACTACTTTTCCTGTTGCTTTATTATTCATTTTTTATTTGGCTAATATAGCTTTCGCCGTTGATAATTCTCTCATTTGCTGGTCGATTATTGAATGTCTTATCTTAAAATATTTAAGTTGTAATTTTTTAATGTCCTCTTTGATTTTATCCGTGCTTTCTTCCAGATGTATGTATCTTGCGGCATATTCCGCTACATGGCTTACATCTAAAATTTCACAAATTCTTTGTCCAACCCACAAATACGCCAAATACTCTATAATATCATTTGTGGAAGACTCGAATATTATTTTCGAATAATCTCTGGTTATATCGGCAGATTCGTTTTTAAAAAGTTCTGCAAAAGGCAAAAGAGTAAGTATCTCGATTCTCTGAGAAGTCAAAGAAAATGCTTTGGGATATATTATTTTTACAGAAGTTAAACTGCCTTTAGCTACTTCCGTTAAAACATATTTCTTAATCTGCCCAGCTTGGGGAGATTTTGTGCCGTCTTCTGCATTAGGAAAAGTAACAACATGAAGATTTTTGCCCTGCGTATATTTTTGGCCTTGTCTGCCTACAACAATAATTGAAATTTCTCTTTCTTTAGAAAAGTCCATAGCCGCATTCATCACTCGATTATTGAGTCCGCCTAAAAATCCTTCGTCAGAAGTGACAGCTATTATACCCAAAACGCCTTTTTTCGATTCTTGTAAAAATGGATGATTTATATCTGCAAGGTCAAGCATATTCAAAAAACTTTTGACCGCTTTCGGAAAAAAATCGAAAGTTTTAAGATTTCTTTGGGCTGTATGGAATTGAAAAAGAGCCAAATTTTTAAGCGTTTCCACCAAAGAAGAAAAGTCCTTATAAAATTCAATTTCTTTTTTAACCTCCGAAAGGTAAGCCATATCTTTAAAAAAGGAAATACACGGAAATAAGTAGAAATACGTGGAAATAAAACAGAGATATGCGTAGATACAATGTATTTCTATGTATTTCAATACATTTCTATTATATTTCTATTCACTTTGTCATTTTACCCCGAGAAATCCTTTGGATTTCCGGGACTTTGGTCCCTGAAATTGCTTCGCCCCGAGGAATCTGAAAGATTCCCAGGACAAAAGTCATTGAGATTGCTTTGCAATCTCTAAGGGCAATTTCTAGGGGCATTTTGATTTTTACACTTTAATTTTCATCATACGGTTTTCTTGAAATATTCTTTCAATAATTTATTCAATTTTTCTTTAATGGCAGGCGATAAAGTTTTTGTTTTCCTTAATTCTGTAAATATTTGAGAATCTTTCTGTTGTACAAACGCGGGAAATTTTTCTTTAAATTCTTTTATCTCGTCGGAAGCGAGTTCGTCTAAAACTCTCAATTTTAAGGCATGCAGAAATAATATCTGCTTTTCGATTGAAACAGGATTATTTTTCTCCTGTACGATAAGTTGTGTTATAACTTCGCCGCGTTTTAGCGTCAATTCCGCTTCTTTGGACAAACTTATGGTTTTTAAACGGGTCATCTTTAAAAGTTCCTGATATTTAATATAGTCTAATCTCAATGTCCCGCTTAATTCCTTCATTGCAGGCCATTGCCCTTTGCTGCCGATACGTGAAACCGATAAACCAAAATCTATCGCGGGTTTGAAACCCTTATAAAAAAGGGCAGTGTCGAAATAAACTTGTCCGTCGGTCATAGAAATCAAATTTGTAGGTATATAACCCGTAATATCTCCCTGCAAAACTTCAACTATGGGTAAAAAGGTCATTGAACCACCCCCTAACTCTGGTTTTAAAGAAGCAGCGCGTTCGATTAACTGAGAATGAATATAAAAAATATCCCCAGGATAAGCTTCCCTGCCAGGAGGGCGTTCAAGGAGCAAAGAAATTTGTCTATATGTCCAGGCGTGACGCGTCAAATCATCAAATATTACCAGTACATTTCTGCCTTTATACATAAAATATTCACCTATCATGCTGGCAGTATAAGGAGCAAGATATTGTTCACCCACCGAAGCAGAAGCAACAGCGCTTACTACAATAGTATAAGGCATTACGCCCTTTTCTTGTAAAAGACGCAATATTTTCAAGAGACTGGAATGAGGCTTACCGATACAACAATATATACATATTACGTCTTTATCTTTCTGATTTAGAATAGCATCTATACATACAGTTGTTTTTCCCGTAAGACGGTCGCCTAATAATAATTCACGCTGTCCCTTAGCAATAGGAATAAGAGCATCCAACATTACCGTTCCGCTCTCCATCGTTTCATAAACGGGAACCCTGTCCATGAGTTGAGGAGCATCTCTAAAAACGGGAGCAATATCTTCTGCCTCAATAGGCCCGAGATTATCCATCGGTTCGCATAAACTATTTACGACCCTGCCGGAGAAAGCTTTCCCGACCGGCAAATAAAGAGACTGCCCTTTATTATGCACTTCGTCATCTAAACGGATAGGAGCAGTTGAACTTAACACTAGAATCTGGACGCTGTCTTCTTTAAATCCCATAACCAATCCCATGCCGCTTTTTCCGAAATGGAGGATTTGTCCGTTAAAACAAGAAGGCAACCCCTTAGCTTCCACGATAAATTTACGAACAGATTTGACTTGACCTACTTCGCGAATCTCTACGCCTAATAAAGAGGATTTGTTCAATAACTGGTTTCGCTTCACTGCTATTTTGTTTCCTGTTGTATTTTATACTTCAAACTGCCGTCGATAACTACACTTCCGAAAGTTATCATAACGCCTGCAATTAATGCAGCATCCACTTTTTCTTTTATTAAAAGATTTTCATCTAATTTCTTAGATAATTTTGCCTTCAGTTCTTTTTTTTGTTCTTCGGTTAGCGGAAATGCGGAAAAAACTTCTGCATTCTTGACATCTTTAGATAAATGCAACCTATCAAGATGGAAATCGCTCTTAAGGAATTCTTTAAACCAAAGGAGGTGAATCTGCTCCCGAAATTTATCCGGTATAGCTTTTTGGATTAATTCGACTGCTTTTTCGGTTGCTCTGGCATCTATTCTTTCATTTATTTCCTGTTTTAACTGTTCACATGTTTTTTCGGCCTGTTTAATCATTTGCTCGCTTTTTTGTTGTACTTCTTGAATAATCCTATCTTTTTCTTTTTGAGTTTCTTGGTTCGTTAAATTCTTGTGTTTTACCGCCTCGACTTGCGCATCCGCTAATATCTTACTTGATTCTTTCTTAGCCTCTTCCAATTGTTTGTTGGCTTCTTCCTGTTTTTTAGCATAGTCTTTGCTCAATTCTTCAAGATGCGTTGTAGCGCTGGTAATATTATGGGTTAGAATATACTTTAAGAAAAAAAGTAAACCCGCAAAAACAACTGCCTGAATAATCAATAATTTTGCGATAAACACTTGTTTCCCCCGCCTCCCTACCCCTTAACGATATGTCGAAGAAATGGGAATGTTACATTAAAATATTGCCCCCCACAGTGGGATACCCCACGTGGTATTCCAAAAACCCCGTGCTTCCCGCCTGCCCGCCCCGATATTATCGGGGCGGGCAGGTAACAGGGAGAGCGGGGTTTATTCTATATTTTCTTTATTATCCCAAATACGCCAACTCAAGATATATTGTTCTACCCAAGCGGAATGCGTTCCTCGAGGAGACAACTGTAAATACTTATTGAAATATTCAATTGCTTTATTCCGATTCATCAAATGTTCCGCATAAATATATCCCGCATGATAATAAGCTTCGGCATCTTGAGGATTTATTTTTATGCCTCTTTCAAATTCCGGAAGTGCTCTTTTATATTCCTGTGCCCCAAAATAAAACAAGCCTAAGTTGAAATGCATATCAGCCGTTTCTTTGATGAGTTTTTTGTTTTCATTAGCTAAACTAACAATTTTAGAAGGAAACTCGGCAAGCTTTTTGTTTAAAAGTCTTTGTTCTTGCACTAATTTTTGATATTTTTTGGTTAAATCTATATATTTTTTATTCAAATTGTTATAACGATTTTGCAATGTTAATTTTTCTTTTTCGTACTCTTTTTTATTGAGTTCCAACTGTTTGTTCGAATTGTCTCTTTCTATGCTGATTTCTTTCAATTGCTTATCCAAGGCCTTATTGTCACTTTCTAATGCCTGGATGGATGCCTCCAATTTCCGTATACCCGTTTTGTTTATTAATTCCTCATTGATTTTATTTTTTTCGGTAATTTCGTCCTGATAGGTTCTAATTTGTCTCTTTGCCGAAGTCAATTCCTGCTCGTATTTATTCTGGGCTTGTTTTGTCTCTTTTATAATAGAATCGAGTTGTTGGGTTAATTCTTCTTTCTCTTTCAAAAGTTTTTCTTTTTCCGCTGTGATTTTTTCAAAATCAGCTTTGACATTTAATAACGCATTTTTTTCCTGGATTATTCTTCTTGATTGTTCGATGATATTTTCCCTATCTTTATAAATTTTTTCGTAATCAGCGGATAGCTTATCGAGTTTTTCCTCCAGAGATTTATTCATATTACTTATTTTTTCTTTCTCTTGAAATATTATTTGCACTTGCTGTTCTTTCTCTTTAGTTATATTTCGTGCAAAAAGATAATATGTTACAGTTGCGCTACCTGCGCATAATATGACAAACAAACCAATTAGTATTGCTACTTTCCAAAAACCACTTCTATTTTTTACCAAAATTTCTTTTTTTATATTTTCATTATTCATTGCCGTACTCCCTATATGGGGGGATCGGTTGCCTAAATTGATGTTCACCAATTTTTATTAACTCTTCGCCGCTTATAATACGCGGTGTAATAAATACTATTAGTTCTGATTGCATTTGTGTTGTTACTTCCGAGCGGAAAAGTTTTCCCAGTAACCATATGTCACCCAAAAAAGGTACTTTTTCAACTGTTTGGACATTTTCCTTTCTCCGCAAACCGCCAATTATAATCGTGGTGCCGTTTTTCACCATAACTTTAGTCTCCGCAGTAGATACTTCGGAGACGGGATAAAGCCGCCCAGAAGGACTAGTATACCAACGCGCAATACTCGTAATTTCGGGTTTTATATTCATCGTGATATACCCTTCATCGTTAATTCTGGGAATTACCGATAACAGAACACCTGTATCCACCCATTTCGGCGTTTCCACAATAGTAGTAGAAGATTCAGATTGCGTACTAGTTGTTTCCAGATAAACTTCTTTCCTGCCAACATGTATTTTAGCTTCCTGGTTATTAACTACTGCTATTTTAGGACTTGCCAAAAGTTTTGCATCCACTATCGTGTTTAAAAATGTCATTAAAGCTTCAAAATTATCTCCACCCACTGAACCGAAATAAAGTCTCCCCAACATGGTCTCTTTATTGGCGGCAGGAAGTCGGCTTTCTATTTCCGGCGTCGGATAATCCGAAGCAATAGTAGTTTGGCCTACCCTATACATAGAATCAAAAGGATGTGAGCCGATAAAGTCCAAACCATGTTTTGTCATCTGTTCAAATAAAAATTCCCATCTTAGACCGATATCGGTATCGTCAGAAAAAGAAACTCTTATTATTTTCGCTTCTATAAGAACTTCTTTGGTTTTCTGGTCAAGCCAACTAATCAACTGCCTAATTTCTTCCATCCGTTCAGGCAACGTTTGAACAATTAGCTGATTACTTCGCTCATCCGCTCTCACCGACCCCAGTTTCTTATCCGATAAATGAGTTTTGAGATGCTCTTCAACTTCTTTGGCACTTGCATACTGCAAATTGAACACTTCCACGACACCCCTTTCTTCCAACGAAGAAAGTGCTTCTTGCATCTGTTCCAATTTTTCCGGAGTATCCATAACCATAATGGTTCCGGTTTCCTCATCCACTAAAACTCTTCCCACATCGCTTTTCAATATGTCTAAAAGGCCAAACGCTTTTTCCGGAATGGCATATTGAAGACGAAGAACTTTCATTTTCCGAACATCGGCAAATTTTTTGCCATAAAGTTCCTGATATTCCTTATCGCTCATAATATTATAAATGCTTCCTCTTTTCTCACACGCTAAATTGCTCGTAAGAAGAACGATGTCGAAAGCATCTTTAATCGGCACTTTATCCGCTTTTAGAGTCACTCGGCCGCTGACTCCTTTGGTAAAAGCTATATTAAATCCGCCTTCATTTGCAAGATATTGAAGAGCTTCGATCACATCTATATTGCGGAAATTCAATGAAATTTCTTTCATCATACCATCACTAAATTCTGATGGGAGACGGGCATTTAGAGGGCAAATTTGAGAAACAGTTACCAGTAGGAAAGTTAAAAGCAAATTTCTATTCAACATTTATCATAATTGTAAACCATACCCTATTCAAAAGCAACGAGTATACTCTTAGAGTTTAAGTTCTGCTTTTGCTCCTTTATATTCCAAAGTCACTCTGTCTATAAAAATTTGTTTTATTATCACCCCGCCAAAGACTTCTTGGCCTTCTTTTAAAAAATAAGTCATTTTAGCGTCCGTATTTTCTATCATTGCCACGGGATTATCCGACCAAGAAACTCCAACTAATACCAATTGCTCCATAACTTTCATTAATTCATCTTTAACAGTCACTACCTTTTCACTTTCCGCGCCGCCTTCTTTTTCGAAAATGCTAGTATCCAAATTCAATTTAAATATGTTCTTCTCGTTTACTCTTTGAGAATAATAAGAAATATCTTGCAGGAAAGAAACAGGCAGATATGACCGCATCCGCCCGTTTGGGTTAAATTCTACTTTTAAATCGCTAATTTTCTTTAATTTATTGGAAGCTTCCAGCCAGTTGAAAACCAGGTAAATTACCAAACCAATTACGCAAATCATAAGAATTACATTTACTCGTTTAATATTTAAAGTTACTTTCTGCCTAACTAACTTACTGCCCGTATGTTGTTTTAAAAAAGAAAATTTGCCTTTCAATGCGCCTATAGAAAAAAAACTGTTCCTTATGCGCTTTTTCTTTATTTCCTGTATACTGTGGTCACTGGGAGATTCTATTAACTCTAATAATCTCTTCTCAGGGGTAGACCTGTCTTGTGCCATCCTGATTTTTCCTCTTCTTTGATAATCTCTTCAACCATTTTTCCATCCACAGCCAGCTTGTTATCAACAATGAGTTTCTTCAACGCTTTATAACATAACATCATTGTTTTCCTAGGATAGCCGTTGGCATGCTCGTAAATTTTTCTTATACCGTCTTCCAAAAACAAATGCCTTTTATCTTGATAACCCGCTTGCTTCAGCCGAAATCCTATCATCTCTTTCGTTTCACCATAGTCGAGTGGATTTAAAGTGAACTTAAAACTTACGCGGTCAAAAAAATTGGGAATATTCATTATTGTGGAATAAAATTCCATTTGTCCCAGTAAAACGAGTTGCAGAAGTTTAAATTCGTTCGTCTCATAATTCAAAAGCACTCTCAATACTTCCAAGGACACCGGGTTGAGCTTTTGGGCTTCATCCACAACCAAAGCAATTATCTTCTTTTCCGATACTCCCTTTTGGAAAAGAAAAGCTTCCAGCGATTCCTTAAGTTCCAAAAGAGTCGGGGAATGGTTGTTATTGACCGGGCAATTGAAATTTCTTACCAAATGTTCCAAAAACGAATATTCGCTTTCGAAAGACGGGTCGAATATCACATGAAAACAGAAATCTTGCCTCCTCTTCAACTCTTGGATGAGTTTTCTTGACAACGTAGTTTTCCCCGTGCCGACATCGCCTAAAATCACGCTCAATCCCCTCTTCAATCTTAATTCAATCAGACTATTCGTTAGCGCGCGTTCATGTTCTTTAGATAAATAAAAAAAGTCGGGGTCGGGACTGGTTGAGAAAGGTTCTTTTCTAAAACCCAAAATTTCAAAATAACTCATAGCATCACTCTTTCGGAAATAGTTCTTTTAACTTTATATAAATTTTGATATTTGCTTCATTCTTTAAATCTGCAAGCCATTTTTGAAACCCTTCATATTTCTTCTGCATTTTGATCTGTTCATAATAAGAGTTTCTAAATTTGGGGAAATCTTCTTCCACGGCATGTCTTATTTTTAATATTTTAAAAACCCCGTATCCTTTATATATAGGAGCTGGCGGATATATGGTTCCTTCCTTAAGTTCCATCATTTTATAAACATCTTCTTTGGGAAATCCCCACATATGCATAAGAAACTCCAAAGCTACAAATCCCGGAGACTTGAAAGAATCGGGATTTTTCTCTTTTTCCTTGTCCCAGAACAAAGAATTAATTTTTGCCTTCTTATAAAATTCTCTTGCTTTTTCCAATTCATCGAATTGGACCAATTCAACGCTCAAAGTATTGTGTTCATTTCGAAATTCCTGGATTGCCTCCTCTTCCGTAACTTCGGGGTTAATACTATCCATAACCTGTTTACGAAGCTTTTCCATTTTTAGAAGATGCTCAATCTGATTTTCAAACAGCACCACAGGCACATTGATATTGTCTTTTACCCACTTTTCATAATCTTGTTTATTTTCCTTCCAGTTAAAAGAAGCCTTTTGTTTGTCCAGAATTTTCGTGATTTCATCCTCCACTTCTTTACGGTCGACCTGTATACCCCGCCTAAAAGCTTCATAAGAAAGGATAAGTTCCAGCCATATTTGTTCTTCCGTTTCTTCGTCGGTTTGGGTAACACCTCTCCACCTTGTGCCGAACACCTGGATTATGCCCCAGGCAAAATAGTAATTTTCCAAGGGAACCGGGACGGAAAATATCTCGCCAGCAATTCTAGAATTTTGAGTTTGGACATATTCCGCTATGGCAGGAAAAGATTTTAAACCGCATCCAATGACAAAAACAACTACGGTTAAAAATAGACAAAAAACAATTTTTCTCGCATGCCAATGACAAATTTTTCGCAAATTATTCTCTACTCTACTCATATCAATGAAAATAATATATTATAATCGTTGTTTTGTAAACCCTTTTAGCTATGCCGTTTTATCGTTAAATTAACCCCCACACCAATTATTTGGAGTAAACCTCTTAATATCTATTTGGATATAATGGGAAGATTCTTATCGTAATTATAAATATTATTAGTAGAGTATGACAATTGGTGTGGGGGTTTACCGCCAAATAAACCAATTAACAAGACAACTTCCCAGTACAGCAGCAATACTGAAAGGCAAACCTATTTTTACGAACTGGCCGAATTTGACGAGATGACCTTCTTTTTTTAAAAGCCCTACGGCAACAATGTTAGCGCTTGCGCCGATGGGGGTGATATTGCCGCCGATACACGTCCCTAAAAGAAGTGCAAACACATAAGGATAAATAGAGATGTTCAAAGAAGCCGCCAGTAATTTTATTGCGGAAATCATAGCCATTGTGTAGGGAATATTGTCAACGAAACCCGAAATGAGAACGGAAAACCAGACGATGACGTTGTAAAGGCCAAAAGGGCTGGAACCGAAAGAGGCAAGCCTATTCGAAAAATCTTTTATGATACCTGAGCTATTTAAACTTCCCACGAGTATGAATATTCCGACTAACAGGAAGAAACTTGCCCAGTCGATGTCTTTTCTGATGGAGATTGTTTCGCGGTGGAAGGTTAACTGCCAGACGATGCCGACCACACCCCAGCCGATAGCCAAGAATGCAGGATAAAACCGGAATTTTCCGGCAAGGAATAAAGAGCCGACTGCAAAACTTATTATGAAAAAGCCCAATAGATAAAGAGGAAACCAACTTTTTACCCCGTTAGAAGTCCCCACCAAAGGTGTGGCAGTTGCCTCCGGCAACTTACTTCTAACGGGGCAAGCCCCTTTAATTTTTTTAAAGAAAAAATATAGAACTAAAAATCCCAAAATCGCGCCTATCTGGACGGAAAAGAATATACCGGGTTTGCCGTTTAGCCAAAAGAAATCGTTGAAGTTCATTCCGGTTTCCAAAGCCATGATGATGCTGGGGCTGTCCCCTACCATAGTGGCGCATCCCTGAACATTGCTGGCAACAGCCATACCGATAAATAAGGGAACAGGATTTAGTTTGAATTTTCTCGTGAACTCGAAGGCGACGGGAGCCATTAGCAAAACAGTAGCCACATTTTCCACGACAATGGAAATAAGCCCGGCGATAACGCAAATTAGCAAATAACAAACAGGCAGTGTAAAACCTTTGCGGATTATTTTTTCTGTCCAAAAAGAAGGGATGCCCGAAAAAGCAAATAGATACGAAAGGATTGTCGTACCGAGGAATATGCCTAAAACATTCCAGTTTATAAAGGAAGGGATTTGGTCAACATATATGGCACCGCTTAATAAAAGAACGCATACTGCCGCGCAGACAAAATAAAGCCCCCATTCTCTTTTGAAAATTATTCCTATATAAGTCAAAAAGAACACAATTAGAATTAGCACGACCATAATTTCTTAATTTATCGAATATATTATAATTTTTCAATTATTTTATTATACATCAGATTGAATTTAAAAGAACGGAAAAGCACAGCACTTCATCAACAGAAAGGACGGGTTATCTTATAATGGTTTGAGAACGTTTCGGACCTATGGAAAGAATATTTATCGGAATGCCCGATAATTCTTCAATCTTGGCTATATACTGCGAAGCTTCTTTGGGAAGTTTTTCGAACCTGTCTATTTGCGCCGTAGGAGTTTTCCAGCCCTTCACTTCTTCGTAAACCGGCTGGCAATTTTTCAAGATTTCCAATTCTTCGGGAAAATTTTCTATATATGTGTTTCTGTATTTGTATTTGTTGCAGATATAAATTTTGTCCAAATCATCCAGTATATCCAGCCGAGTCATAGCCAAACTATCCAACCCGTTGACTAAAACTGCTCGCCTTACAACAACCATATCCAACCATCCGCATCTGCGAGGTCTCCCTGTAGAACGTCCGTATTCGCCTATGGGTCCTGCGTTGCGCAGTTTATCGGCAAGTTTGTCTTTTATTTCGGTGGGAAAGGGGCCTTCACCCACTCTGGTAGTATATGCTTTCATAACGCCTATGACGCTATCTATTTTTGTCGGTCCGATACCCGCGCCGGTGCATGCGCCGCCTGCAGTCGTATTGGAGGAAGTTACAAAAGGATATGTGCCATGGTCTATATCCAACATAGTTCCTTGTGCGCCCTCGAAAAGGACATTCTTTTTTTGTTCTATATAAGAATTCAGCAAAGAAACCGTATCCTTAATATAATCTTTCAACTGTTTTCCGTATCCCAAATATTCCTGCATTAGTTGCTCATAGGATATGCCTTTTTCTCCGTATATTTTCTGCAGGATTAAGTTAATTTCTTCCAAATGTCTTTTTAATTTCCATGCGAGTTGCGTCTCCGACAAAATATCACTCATTCTTATGCCGACTCTGCCTGCTTTATCCAAATAAGCGGGACCGATTCCCCTTCGAGTGGTGCCGATTCTGCCTATGGTTTCTTCTTCTTTCAGACGCTCGGTAAGTTTATGATACGGCATGATAACATTGGCTGATTTGCTAATATGAAGGTTATGAGAACCAACGTCTATTTTTTTCGAACGAAGCATTTGGATTTCATCCAAAAGCGCTTTAGGATCAATTACAACGCCATTGCCGATTATGCATTCTTTTTTAGGGCGAAGAATGCCGGAAGGGATAAGATGGAGAATGAATTCATCGTCTTCTATGATAACTGTATGCCCGGCATTGTTGCCGCCCTGATATCGGGCGATAATATCAGCATCCTCAGATAAGAAGTCGATTATTTTCCCCTTTCCTTCATCACCCCATTGGGTGCCGATTGCAATTATATTTGGCATGGTTTTAAAAACTAAAGGTTAAAAGAAATATGATGGAAATAAATGGAAATACTTTGAAATAAATTGTCTTTTTACCACTTATTTCTATGTATATCTACCCTGCCCGCTTCTTGCGGAAGCAAGCAGGCGGGTATATTTCTACCGTATATCTTTTCCATTTTTCAAATATTTTTTATTTCCTTAACAACCGCATCGGCAATTTCCTTTGTTCCTACTGCCGAGGCATCGTTTCTGTCTTGTTTTAAATCATAAGTAACTTCTTTGCCTTTTCCGATTACGTTTGCAACCGCTTTGAATATTTTCTCGCAAGCTTTGTTTTCCCCCAAATAATCCAGCATCAAAGCGCCCGCAAGAATTGTCGCACAGGGATTTGCTTTATTCTGGCCTTTATACTTAGGAGCCGAGCCGTGCACAGGCTCGAATACGGCTATCCCGTCGCCTATATTTCCCGAAGGAGCAAGCCCGAGTCCGCCGACCAAACCGGCGCACAAATCGGAAAGTATATCTCCGAAAAGATTGGTAGCCACTATAACATCATATTCTTGAGGTCTTTTAACAAGCTGCATAGCCATATTGTCGACTATTCTATCCTCAAATTGAATCTCGGGATAATCCTTCGCAACTTCGCCGGCAATCCTTAAAAAAAGTCCCGAAGAACACTTTAAAATATTCGCCTTATGCACTGCGGTAACCTTTTTTCTACCCTTGGATTTTGCGTATTCAAAAGCAAATCTGACTATCCTTTCAGAACCCTTTTTAGTGATAATATTTTGGGAAATGCCAGCGGTTTGGTCTTCGTCAACCCAATAATCCACCCCGCTATAAAGCCCTTCCGTATTTTCTCTCACTATTACCAAATCGATATCTTCATAAGCGCCGGGAACACCATTAAAAGAAATGGCGGGTCTTAAATTGGCAAAAAGTTTCAATACTCGTCTGATTTGAACGTTTACGGAGCGAAATCCCTTGCCGACGGGAGTAGTCAAGGGACCTTTTAAAGCCACTTTATTTTTTCTTATGGAATTCAACGTTTCTTCGGGCAATGGAGTCCCTGTTTTGGCCATAGTGTCTTCGCCGGCATATTGTTTTTCCCAGTCTATTTTAACGCCTGTTGCCTCTATTACTCTGACTGCGGCTTCGACCAGGGACGGACCTATTCCATCGCCTTCTATTAATGTGATTTTTTTGGACATATCGGAAGTAATTGTATAGGAATATTGCTTCTTTTGTCAATTTTGGAGATTTAAGGAAGGCAGTAAAAAGAAATTAGAGTTTTTATTTTTCCAATTTCTTGGAAATCTCTTGAACTTTTTTCAACAGTGAAGGAAGACGAGCAATAGATGCTTTTATTCTTTTCTCTTCGTTGTGGTCTCTTGCAGGATAACCCGACACGAATTTGCCTGCAGGGACGTCTTTTGTAACCACGGATTTAGCCGCAACTTTTGCTCCATTGCCTATAGAAATATGGTCAACTATACCTACTTGACCCGCTAAGATTACATTGTCGCCTATCTTAACCGAGCCGCATATGCCGACTTGCGCTACAATTATGCAGTTTTTACCGATTTCTACGTTATGTGCTATTTGGACTAAATTATCTATTTTAGTTCCGTCTTTTATCCAGGTCTTTCCGAACGTTGCCCTATCGATGCTAACATTCGCGCCGATTTGAACATTACTACCGATAATTACTTCTCCAATCTGAGGAATTTTGCGATAGGTTCCGTTTTCGCCAATAAAGCCAAAACCCTCGGAACCGATTATGGTGCCGGAATGAATAATAACATGGTCTCCGACTTCAACATTTTCGACAAGAGTAACTTGCGGATAAATATGGCAATTTGCCCCTATTTTGCAATTTTCTCCTATATATGTACGGGGTCTGATTATCGTGTTGTCCCCTATCTCTACTTTATCCTCTATTACCGTATAAGCGCCGATAGAGACGTTGCTTCCCAACTTTACATATTCGCCCAAAACAGCGGTAGGATGGATTCCCAAAGAATAAGATTTATTTTGGACCCACAGCTCCATAATCTTGCTAAAAGCCGCGTAAGGGTTGTCTATTCTAATTAAGGGTTTTCCGTTCCCCGGCGTTTTGGAATCTACGATAACAGCTGATGCCTTGGTTTGGTGCAAGAATTTCAATAACTTTGAATTCGCAAAAAAAGTTATATCGCCTTCTCTGGCTTCATTCAGAGGAGCCACTCCTTTTATCAAAACCGACGGGTCGCCTACTATTTCGCCGCCGATTATTTCTTTAAGTTCCTCAAGAGTCTTTCTCATTTTTTATTCTCTAAATTTAGTGGAGAACCGGGCAGAGAGAAGAAGGAAAGGGGAAAGAACACTCTGCCCGGGATGCTCGCACATGCAATTATATATACAATTTGCGTGCCAACAGCGATTCATATACTAAAAACGCGCCCGAGCAAAGCTGTTTTTACCTGTCCTCTCTATAATGCAGAAAAAACAAAGAGTTGATTCGTGGCATTGATACCACAATAACAGTGGCGTTTTAACCACGCTATTTTATAAAATTAAATAATCTTAATATCCTTTTTCTCTCTATTTACCCCGAATCGAACTTGTTCTGGTCCGAGGTTCTCTACTCTCTACTTCTTTAAATTCCTTCGGGTCTATTTTTAAACTTTTAATTTTCCTATAAAGATTTTTTCTGTCTATGCCGGAAATAATCGATGCTTTAGTGATATTACCTTTTGCTTCGTTAAGAATCTTTAATATAAACTTTTTGTCAAAAGAGAAAAGGAATTTCTTTTTGGATTCGGAGTAATTTACGCCGTTTTGAGATATAGCAAGTTCATCAGGTGGTTTCACCTGCAAATTGTCTCCGATATTTTTATTCCCCAGCATTTTGAAAAGTTCCGTCGTTAAGATATCTTTTTCGCAAAGGACCATTGCTCTTTCCATAATATTTTCCAGTTCCCTTACATTGCCGGGCCACGGATAAGACATTAAAATATCCAGGGCTTGTTTTTCTATACCTTTGACGTTCTTTTTTAATTCTACGTTATAAATTTTAATAAAATGTTCCACAAGATACGGAACATCCTTCACTCTTTGTCTTAAAGTCGGAAGATAAATAGGAAAAACATTCAGACGATAATATAAATCTTCACGGAATTGGCCTTTCTCTATAGCCTTTTTCAAATCCGCGTTTGTAGCAGCTATAATCCTAACATCGCAAAAAATAGTCTTCGTGCTGCCAACCGCTTCGAATTGCTGGTTTTCTATCGCTCTTAAAAGTTTAGATTGAAGATTAATCGGGATAGCCCCGATTTCATCCAAAAAAAGCGTTCCCAAGTTAGCTACTTCAAACATGCCTTTTTTGTTTTCGTAAGCTCCTGTAAAAGCGCCTTTCACATGTCCGAAGAATTCAGATTCCAGCAAATTTTCAGGTACGGCCGCGCAGTTTACCACAACCAAAGGCGCATTTTTTCTCGGGGAATTATAACGTATAGCATTAGCCACAAGTTCCTTGCCGGTTCCGGTTTCGCCGATAAGCAAAACGGTTGACTTGGTTTTTGCAACTCTTGCTACAAGATCCATAACTTTTTTGAATTCGGCGCTTTCTCCCACAACCAGCATCCCCGACTTGCGAGATAATTCGTTTTTAAGGTAAACATTCTCTTCTTCCAGTATTTTCATTCTGAAAACTTTGCCTATAATTTGTGTCAATTCTTCCAAGTCTATAGGTTTTTTGACATAATCATACGCGCCTTTTTTCATGGCTCTGACAGCAGAATCTACATCTGCAAATGCGGTAATCATAATAACGGGCACTTTCATTTCTTTTTCCCTTATCCAATCCAAGAGTTGCAAACCGTCCATTTGAGGCATTCTTATATCCGAAATAATAAGATGATAATTTTCTTTCAATATCTTATCGCACGCGGCTTTTCCATTTTCGGCCCAATCCACTTTATATCCTTCGGCTTCGAGTTTGGTCATCCACAATTTCGCTTGTCTAGATTCGTTTTCCACAATTAAGATTTTCTTTTTCATTTTTTCTTAAATAAGATTACATAGATTTTTGATTTTTTATTATACTGGAATTATTATGTTAAAATCGGAGCCCTTCCCTATTTCTGACTCTAAGCTAATTTCGCCTCCGTGATTTTCAACTATCTTTTTCGAAATTGAAAGCCCAAGACCGGTCCCTTGTTCACGCGTCGTATAAAACGGTTCGAAAATTTTATTCTTAAATTTTTCGGACACACCGCGTCCAGTATCGGAAAGGATAAGTTTTATCCATTTTTTGCCCATTTCATCCACTGTTCTTTTCATTTCGATTTTAGCCGAGATTTTCAACATACCGCCTCCTGACATTGCTTCAACCGCATTCAACATTAAATTCAAAAAAAGCTGTTGCAGTTGGGACTGGTCAGCATAAATAAAAGGTAAAGAATCCTCGTATTCTTTCATTACCTTGATATTATTCTTACTCAAAGTATCACTTACAAGTTGAACGGTCTTATTTAAGACTTCGATAATATCTGTTTTTTGTTTCTTTGTCTGGGGAGGCTTCGCAAACTGCAAGAAATTATCTATGACCTTATTTATACGCTCGGCTTCTTCCGTTATGAAATTTACGATTTCTTTTTTCCTTGTTTCATCAAGGGAATTATCCTGCAAAATCTGCGCGGAATTTTTTATTATGCCAAGCGGATTTTTAACCTCATGAGCAACTTCAGCCGCCAACTGCCCAAGAGCAGATAATCTATCAAGTTTTCTAAGTTCTTCCTGCATTTTCTGCATTTTTTTCAGCTCTTTCGCCATATTGTTGAATGCCAACGCTAAACTGCCGATTTCATCCTTGGAAACAAGATTAATGTGCTGGTTCAAATCGCCGGAGGCGATAGCATTTGCACCTTTGATGAAACTGCTTATTGGATTTGTTATTCCGCGAGTTATAGCATATCCTATGGCACTGGCAACCAATATCCAAATACCCAGGAAAAACGGCAAATATTCTTTAAGCACTGTCTGAAAAGCATAGGTTTTTGGAATTCCTATAAGCATAAAACCCAGCATTTCGTCTTCTCCCATAAAAGGCCTGCCTAAAGCCGCATAAGGTTTACCTTTTAACGTTGCTTCCTTGTCATAAGATGCGATATGGGCTTGAAAAATTTCTTTTTCTGCTTTTTCTGAAAATTTCACATCTCTGACTTCCTTCTCTTCTTCGTCTTCTGAAACTCTTGCAAAAATACGCACTGCAACGCCGGTAAGACGTGTTATATTCTGTTCGAATCTTTGACCTAATGGATATCCTGTACCCAGTCCCCCAATTACATTTTCGTTCCCGTCTTTTATGCGAGATACTGCTCCCGCCATTAAAGTTTTCAATTGCCCTATACCCACTTCCATAAATAATTTTCCTTCTTTGGGAGGCGCCCCTTTATAGAGAAATGTATTTTCGGCTATAAGAAGATACGGTTTTTCTTCCCATGTTTTGATTTCCGAAAACGCTCTTTGTGCGTTTTTTAAAAATTCCGGCTGCTGCAAATAATACTGATTGCTATCCAATGCTGTTTTTTGCATTCGCACGATTTCTTGTTCGGCTAAGTTATAAGCTTCATATATAGTGTTTCTTATATCATCCTCTACCCGTTTTGACATAATTTGAGTAGTTATAAAAATAGATATAACCATCGGGGCTATGCCTACGGCAAGAAACGAAAGAATCAATTTTTTCTGCAATTTAGACTTAAAAACTCTCATATATTTATAGAAAAAAATTGAATAGAAATATGATTGAAATGCGTAGAAATACATTCCCGCCTGCTTGCGAAGCGGGCAGGGAAATGTATTGCCTGTCTACAATGTATTTCCATATATTTCCACATATATCTACTGTATTTCCATTTTAGTTAATCTGTGGTCATTATACCACAATTATAAGCTATGTTATAATTAACCTGTGATGGATAAGAACATATTCAAAAAAATATACGAAATATTCAAAAACGAGAAAGGGGAAATTTTTCTTGTGGGCGGTTCCGTCAGAGACATGCTCATGAACAAAGAATTAACCGATCTTGATTTTGCAACATCGTTTCTGCCGCAAAAGACACGAGAAATACTTAATAAGAATAAAATTAAGAATTTCCCGGTGGGAATGGCTTTTGGTACCGTCGGAGCGATTATTGACGGAAAAGAAATCCACATAACCACTTACAGAAAAAAAGAGACATACCGTCCCCGTAACAGAAAACCCGCAGTGGAATTTGGAAAGACTTTGGAAGAAGACCTGAAACGAAGAGACTTCACGATCAACACTTTGGTTATTTCCGCGGACGGCAAAATCATAGACAAATATAACGGAGCAAAAGACCTTCAAGACAAATTATTGCGCACGCCTTCCGATCCCGATGAATCTTTTGAAGACGACCCTTTAAGGATTTTGAGAGCCTTTCGTTTTCAGTCGCAACTCGGTTTCAAAATAGAAAACGCAACTTACAAAGCAATTGAAAGAAACGCGTTCAGGATAATGTATATCTCCGAAGAAAGGATTCAAGCAGAAATGAACAAACTTTTACTCGGAGATTTTGTGGTAAAAGCATTAACGGACATAATGAATGCAAAAGTCTTAAATTTTTTCATTCCAGAACTTTATCCGCTAAAAAATTTGCACCAGGAAAGTGACCATCACCATAAGGATGTATGGCTGCACACGCTAAAAGTGGTGGAAAATACGCCTAAAAACGAGACGTTGCGATGGGCCTCTTTACTGCACGATATTGCAAAACCATATGTAAAAGCCGAAGAAAAAAATGAGATACATTTTTATAGACACGAGGAATTGGGCTCCAAAATGGCTTACTGTATCCTATCACGTCTTAAATTCCCCAAGGAACTCAAAGAAGATATATCTTTTTTAATATCAAAACACATGCGGGCTAATCTCTATACAAAAGAATGGACTGATTCGGCAGTAAGAAGATTTATAAAAGAGATGGGACACAGACTTGATAAAGTTCTTATATTATCACGTTGCGACATAACTTCTTACAGGAAAGAAAAAGTCAAAGAAAAAATAAAGTTGCTTGACGAATTGGGGGAAAGAATAAATTCCCTGAACTCCGTTAAAGAATTAAAGTGCCCGATTTCAGGAGATGAGATTATGAAACATTTACATCTCCCGCCCGGCCGATTAATAGGGAAAATAAAAGATTTTATAATGAACGAAGTGATAGAAGGGCGTTTGCCCCAAAAAGCAGAAAAAGGAATTTACTTTCAAGCCGTTTCAAATTTTCTTAAAACCGCACAAATAGAAAACCCCGTAAAAATCCGTGCAGAAAAAGGCAAGAATTAAACAGGGTTCATTTAAAAATCTAAAACCATATTTGATCAAACCCCGCTCCCGTGCTACCTGCCCGCTTCGCAAGCAGGCGGGAAGCACGGGACTTTGGGGAAAACTTAATAACACCCCCCTCTTCGCTCTACGCCCACACACCAATTTATTGGTGTGTAGGGTAAATAGCGGAGCTTTACGGGGGCGGGGTAAAGTTTAATCATTTAATTTTTTGTCTATTATTTCCGTGATTTCTTCTAAATCAACGACAAGGGTTCCTTTATGAACCAATGTCGGGGTAGTCAAAACATTGTTATATGCGGCTTCTGTTAATCCGTCCAAAGTATCGACAAAATATACGGGAACTTTTTGAAGTTGTTCTCCTAGTTTATTTTTTAACTCTTCGCATTTAGGACAACCATCATTCCGCAAGAATAGTTTTACGTCCATTTAACTCTCCTTTTATGTTTTTTATGATTTTATTCTAATCCTACGATGCCCGCAGTAGAATTCGCCTATACCCGCTTGCCAACATACCATGTCAAAGCAGACGGACAAGGCTTTTAACCTACCTTGTAATTCCCCTGTCTTCTGTCCTTTAGTTCCCCTATTTTTGATTTATTCCAATTATTTACTCTAGAAAAATAGCCAACAATACGTGTTACTCCATACACATTAGAACTTTCACAATAACCGCAAGAATCCGCCAAACCTCTTGCAGAACGATGACAATCGTTGCACATGGTAAACTCAGGAGAAATTGCAAGTTGAGCTGCTTGAGTGTTATGGAATGTTTTTTCTATAAGATTCATAATACTCTCTTTGGGGGGTTTTTGTTCACCTATAAAAGCATGAAGTATAGCACCGGATTCGATTAAAGAATGGAAGCGGCTCTGTTTTTCTATCCTTTCCACAAGTGACAAAGACGCATCAGCCCTAAAGTGGATAGAATTTGTGTAATAGTATTCCTCCTTTTCTATGTCCCCTTTTATTACTTCTCTGGAAAACGGGAATTCCCTCAAATCTATTCTTGCAAGGCGCCTTGCAGCAGATTCCGCGGGAGATTCTTCCAAAGCAACTTTCAAATTGTGTTCTTTTCCCACTTCTTTGGCCTTCATATTCATCCACGCGATAATTTTAAGTCCGACTTTACAAACTTCCTCATCTTCGTGAAGTTCCCTGCCAGTTAAATACTGAACGCATTCATTAAGCCCGATTATTCCGATAATATATGTAGATTTTTCCAATTCAACATACGGCTTGCCATCTTTTGCATTTTTGCCTATCTGCCATAAAGGCATGTGCGGCGCTGACATCAACTTCGAAATGAACTCCTTTTTCTGTACGTGGGCTTTCATTGCAAGTTTTATAGCTTTCTCGATTTCCTTCAACAAACCTTCGAAATTGCCTCTACCGGCGCGATAAGCCGCCTGCGGAAGGTTTATGGTTACATTTTGGAATCCGCAAAATCTCATGCTTTCGGGATGCTTTATCATATACTGATCATCAACCACTGTTCTTAAGCGACAACACTGCGAAAGAGTTATTTCATCCCTGTCAAAAACGAAATAAGGCGAGCCGTTTTCAGAAGCTACCTGGCAGGCATATTCAAAAAGTTCGTGTTGCACAGGATCGCTAAAAGTATCTTTATTTATATGCAAATCCATTTTAGGGAAAGCAAATACATGGCCGTAGCAATCGCCTTCTCTCCATACTTCCATTAATGCTCTGCAAAATCTTTGCGTTTCTTTTTCGTAATCTTTATATGTCTTTCCCGTATATTTTCCTCCGGGACCGATAGCCGGAATATCCGCAAGATAACCGGGAACGCCCATGTGAATATTAAAATCCAAAAATAACGTCTGACCGCCCCTTGAAAAAGCGTTCTGAGAACCCGAGAAGATAAGATACTGAGCTTCCTGTTTTAATTGCTTGTCAGTCATACCTACAAGATAAGGAGCATAAAAAATATTTATATATCCCACTCCTAATGCACCGGCATAATAAGCCTGCATTGAAGCAAGAAACGTATTCAAATGTCCTGTCAATGTGCGCGCATGAGAAGCAGGCAAAGAAGAAGTATCAAGATTGTTAAGTTCAAGTCCATACTTTTTTATGTATTCCAAAGAATGGGAAGAACAATAAACTCTAATTGGATATCCCAAATCGTGTATATGTATAAGACCTTTTAGATGGGCTTCCGCAATTTCAGGAGAGAATAATTTTTCCAAAGAATACTGTTTCAAAGTATTTTCGGCAATTTCCAGATTTACGGCTTCGGGATTATTAGCGGCAATATTGGAATTTTCGTTTGATTTCGAAAAGATTACATTTTCAAGATTATACATGGACATACCCAAAAGTTTCTCTTGCTTAAGATGTTTACTATATCCTCTAACTAAAAGTTCATTGTCAACTAATTCTCTTATAAGCACAGTCGAAACATTTTTAAGTTCACCGCGCATAATTTTTTCTTCGACGCTGGAAGCGATTGCGTCTGCAACAGAGGAAGAAATATCGCATTCTTTCACCAGCGCCTCGCTTATTTTTGTCTTATCCCAGGGGAGAATATCGGATGTCTGACTTGTGGATACCATTAAGGAAAAATCCGTTGAGGAAACACCGGAATTTTTCGTTTGTTTGCTTACTTTTATAGTATTTCTTATTCTCGTTTTCCAATCTCTATAAAGTATGAATGCTTTTGCAGTTTTAGCATGTCCCGTTTCTATCAGGACTTTTTCTACCGCGTCTTGAATCTCTTCTATATCGGGAATATTAATGCCTTTTTTCTCCAAATAAAAAGTTACAACATCAGCTAACTGATCGGCTAAAAAACGGTCTTCTCCGCCTACGGATTGAGCGGCTTTAAATATTGCGTCCGCAATTTTGGATTTGTCAAAAGAAACAACCCTTCCGTCTCTTTTTCTCACCTTTTCTATCGTGAATTGCTTTACTTCAGGTGCTCCCATTATTTTCTCCATAATCTACCCCTCCTTCCTTCTGGTGTGAGAAAACCTTTTAACTTCCTTCAAAAAATCATCCACATCGGTAAATTGTCTGTAAACAGATGCAAATCTTACATAAGCGATATCATCCATCTTCCTCAAACTCTTCATTACTATTTCGCCTATTTTATCCGACGAGACTTCATCGTAGAATTTTTCTTTAACTTCCTTTTCTATATCTTCAACCAGATTTTCTATATCAGCGGTGCTAACCGGTCTTTTTTCACACGCTTTAATCAATCCACTCAACAATTTTTCTCTTTGAAACGGTTCCCTTCTTCCATCCTTCTTAACAACCATAAAAGGAATGCTTTCTATTCTCTCATAAGTTGTAAAACGGCGGCTACATTTAAGGCATTCTCTCCTTCTCCTTACAGATAAGAAATTACCCGATAAACGCGAATCAATAACTTTATTCTCTATATTGCTACAATAAGGGCACTTCATAATAAAATATCAAAACGGTAACGGTTAGGGTTACGATACCCGTTTCGTCATTGGGTTACGTTTGGCGTATTTATACGTTACCTTGACCGTTACCGATACGGGCTTCGTTACCCTTACCCATAAACTTTTTTTAATTCATTCGCTGAGTAGCATATATTGTATTCGCAAGAGCATTATAGCCCAATAAGTAGTAGTCTTGTCAATAGGGTTGGAAAGTTTTTGCGGGGAAAATCTCTAACGGGATTGCGACAACTTCTTTATTTTTTCATACTGCTCTTTGAGATAAAAATCGGGATCTTTTTCCATCTCATTTATCCAATTGCTGACTTTATATAACTTTTTGCCTTTCTCTCCCTTAACATAAACTTTGGTTATACCCGCGTTGATTATAGCTTTTTTACATCGCCAGCACGGAGGCACAGGATATATCTTGCCGCTTGCGATATCTTCCCCATAAAGATAAAGCGTTGCTCCAACAACCGATATTCCGTTCCGGGCGGCATTTACTATAGAATTTTCTTCCGCATGAACGCTTCTGCAAAGTTCATAAAGAAGCCCTGAAGGAATCCCCAACTTATCTCTCAAACAATAACCGATATTTATGCAGTTTGGGGTGTTTCTGGGAGAGCCGACATAACCGTTACTTAACATAACGTTGTCTTTTACAATTACGGAACCAAATCTTCTTCTAAGGCAGGTACCTCTTCTTGAAACCGCTTTTGCAATATTTAAAAAATACTCATCCCAATCAGGTCGTTTTATTTTCATAATTTTAAATTCGGTTACGGTTAAGGTTACGATGCCCGTTTCGTTATTCGGTAACGTTAATCGTATTTTATCTATCCACGTTGCCCCAATCCTTTACCGATACGGGCTTCGTTACCGTCACCGATTAACTTGTTTTCCTATGGGTATTCCGCTTCCACTCTTATCGCAATCCCGCCTCTTGCGACAAATTCTCCTGTAACTTTTGCTTTTCTCGGTTTAGCTACTTTAATTACTTTCTCCAATATTCTATTTACAATATCTTCCGCAAAACTTCCGTAGTTTCTAAAAGAAAACATGAAAAATTTTAATGACTTTGATTCTATGCACTTTCTGTCAGGGATATATTGGATGATAATTTTACCAAAATCCGGCTGACCGGTCACAGGACATATAGAAGTGAACTCCGGACAACTAAACTGGATCCAATAATCCCTCTGCGGATATGCGTTTTCAAACACTTCAAGTTTCGCCTCGTCAGGCGAGGAAGGTAATTTAACTTTTTTACCAAGAAGTTTTAATCCTTTAATTCTCGCTTTGTTCATTTTCCTAGTTTACCCAAAATAATAAATAAAACATCCAATACAATATATTACCTGATACCAATGATTTTGTGAAGTTGCAGATGAATTCGCGCGTTTAGCCCGTCTTTTAAAATCCACTTGCTTAACGTCTTTGGAGAAAGTTTTCCGAATACAGGCGAAAGCAGAATTTTCTTTCCGGAAAGTTTATATTTCTTAATTATTTCTTTTGCCCAAAGATAATCTTTTTTATCGGAAAGAACGAATTTTATTTCATCTTGAACTTTTAATTTTTCTATATTTGCCCATTTCATCTTGCCGCGCATTTTGCTTGAAGGACATTTTATATCCATTATAATTACTACCTTTGCAGGCAGTTTACTTATATCCACACTACCATTAGTTTCCACAAAAACTTTATATTTTTTTTTGTTCAGTTCGCGGATTAATTTATAAACACCTTCCTGCAAAAGCGGTTCTCCGCCGGTGATTTCTATTGTTTTGACCGGATATTGGGATATAGCAGACAAAATCTGCTTTATTGAATATTCTCTCCGAGTCTTACGACTCGTTCTCCGAATCTCCGATTCGATAAAATCGGAGATAGAGTCGGAGACTTTTCCGCCTGTTTGGGCATACTCGGTATCGCAATAAGAGCATCTTAAGTTACATCCAACAACTCTTATAAACACGCATGGTAGCCCCTGATATGTGGATTCGCCGAGAATCGAATAAAAAATCTCGGAGATTTTTATATAACCTGACATAAAAATTTGGGTAGAAATATCATCGAAATAAATTGATATACATTGAAATACATTGTCTGTCTACCATGTATATCTACCGTATTTCCACATATATCCATCGTATATCTATTTTGAAAGATTTATCTTTCAAAATAACTCACTCCGCTATTTTCGCTTTCCTTGACAAACACTTTGGATAGTTTGATGCCAAATGTGTTTATTTTTTTCTCAAGTTCTTTATATATAAAGCAAGCAATATTTTCAGCCGAAGGATTTTTCTTTTTGAAAAATGCAAGTTCGTTCAAATCCTTATGGTCGAGTTTTTCTATGACTATAGCAAGTTTCTTTTTCACCTCGACAAAATCTATTCCTAATCCGATATTATTTAATTTTTTACAATCTATAAAAATCTCTACAACCCAATTATGCCCATGGACACCTTCGCATTTGCCGCCGTAATTACGCAGGTGATGCGCACCCGCAAAACTTGCCCTTACGCGTATTTCATACATAATTTTTCTCCGGTGTAAAGCATTATAACCAATTTATTCTTTTTCACCGACGATTTTTTCTATTTCCTCGAAACTATATAAACGGCCGTTATTCACACCGGGGCATTTTTCTGCCGCCTGCTGCCAAGTGCTATTTGTAATTAAACTACTCAACCAAAAAGGCCATTTACGGCATTGAGCCGGACGAACATCATATATTAAACAGCAATTGTCCCGCAAGAATATGCAATTTTTATTATCGTGCCGTTCAATAAGGCTTATACTATTTCCCACACTTCGGCAATATTTTTGAAGAAATTGCTCAACGGAAATCTTCAACATATCCGCAATCGATTCGATATCTTTCGGCGTTAGCCAAACATAACCTTCCCTGGGCCCACAACAACAATTTCCGCATTTTTTACATTGGAAACGCAAGCCGGTTGAATACCAAGACATTTCTATTTTATTCTTTTTTACCCGTTTTGATTTCTTCTGTTTTTAGGAGCGAAGATAATTGAATAGTTGGAATTTTTTTATTGACAAGCCGCTCTATGCCGACGACAACACAGGCACAAGCCGTGCCAAGAATCGCTCCCGCGACAACATCGGAAGGATAATGGACTCCTACATACACGCGGGAAAAACTCACAGCGAAAGCTATAAATAAGTTAAGCAATAAAAATCTCCTGTAATAAAAGGCCAGCAAGAGCATCGTAGCGAATATATTAGTCGCATGAGTCGACGGAAAAGAATATCTGGGAGATGATTCTATAAGCGGGGATACCTCCGAAAAAAGCATATAAGGCCTTGCGCGGGAAAATATGGGCTTTATCATCTCTGAACTCATCAAATTAGCAATGACAAAAACCGCAAGAACAAGCCCTGCGACAATTCTTCCTTTTTTTCCGCCCCATATCGCCAAGAACAATAAAAAAAGTACGATAGGAATTTTCCAATAATCAAAATTCGTAATTATAGGCATCCAGAAATCCAAGAACACATTGTGCATATGTTCCTGGACAAACAAGAACATTTTTTTATCCAATGCTATTAACGCATCAATCATTGTTTTCTCTCATCCCGTTATTAGAGATAAAAAAATATGTTTAGTTATTTACCAAGATAGTAAAAAAATATTAGTTAATACATGGCTATAATTGTGTTGCGGTCGCCATAATAGATATCATGGCGACTTATCTCTAACGGGGTAAATTATACTTTTTGTCCGCTTTATATTCAAATGATAGTATTCCTTAATTTGAGGAATTATAGTAAGATATAGATGAAAGGGATAGCCAAATATGGGAAAATTTTATACTGCTGAAAAAAGTTCTAAAACATCCAAATCGTTTCAGGGGCCGGATAGAAGAAAATATCCGAGATTCGATTTCCCCTTTTTCATTCGTTATAAAAAAGACGGGACAAACCCGCTAAGCGACACAAAAAATGAAAGCATCTTATTTGTAAAGAAGGGAGACAATTTGGCCATATCGCACAATATTTCAATCGGAGGAATATGTTTCGCAGCAAGAGAATCACTTCCACGCCTTACAAAATTGAGAGTAGAAATCTTCACGCCGGTAAAAAGTACACCTTTCACCGCATTGGTAGAAGTAGTATGGCAGAAAAAAAGGGCGTTGTCTTCGACCTATATCACGGGAGTTTCTTTCCTGAAATTGGACGATGAAAAAGAATTCACGCATCTATTGAATATGCTTACAGAAATGAAACTGGAAAAAATCATAGAAAAATAAAATTCCAACCAAAAAAGATTTCATTTGACTATTATGCCTGCATAACCAACCACTTCAGAATAATCCCCTATAACATCCCCCGAAGTTTGATACTTTACAAGTTCGGCGGTTTTTGCGCCTAATTTCTTGCAGGCAATCAGCATAACAGTTGCCGGAACATAACCGCACATAGATATATTGTAGTGCTCTATCCTCTCTAATAAAAATTTTTCATCCAGTTTTAAAATGGCGTCGATCGCTTTTCTATCTTTTTCCCGAGCGACATCCTGAGATTCGTAATGGCTCATATCCGAAGAAGCAATTATCAAAATTTTTCCGCCTGCATCTTTTATTACAGTGCTTATTGCCAAAGCTATATTTTCATAAGAAGAATAATCTCCGCAAGTAAAACATATAGGGACAAAAGAAATTTTCGGATTTAAATAATACAGAAAAGGAAGTTGGACCTCTATGGAATGTTCCAACGCATGGGCAGAAACATCTTCTTCCAATTGTTTTGAATTCTTTAAGATTTTCTTACCGATTTCAGAAGCGATTTTGACTTCGCCCAAAGGTGTTAACCAACTACCCTCGGTTATTATAGAAAAAGGAGCTCCTCTGCCGGTATGATTCGGACATAAAATAATCGCTTTGTCGGGAATATTTATTCTCGAATAAACCGCGCCGGCAACCGAACCGGAAAACATATATCCGGCATGGGGAGAAATCACACCCAAAACATCTGTTTTTTTTGCGGTTTTCTTAATAAAACCCGCAATCTGTTCCCGCAACTGTTTTGGATCTTCGGGATAAAACTGCCCCGCTACAGCAGGTTTTCTAATCATTGTCATATATCGGTT
>Ga0272441_10003013_pt1 | contig 33047 bp, 34 predicted proteins | sample SSMProp6N_FD_193582 | JGI IMG/M metagenome (GOLD analysis project Ga0272441, IMG submission 193582) | Marine sediment archaeal communities from Little Sippewissett salt marsh, Falmouth, MA, United States - SSM-Prop-6N | ecosystem: Environmental > Aquatic > Marine > Wetlands > Sediment ... | reverse complement strand
AGAACTTGATTCATCCTTGGACATGAAGGCTCCTTTTCAACGCTTCCAGCCCCCGGCGGCGCAATATCCCGATAATCCCGCCAGCAGGTATACCCAGGCATCCATGGGCATGAATCGCCCGCCGGGACGCAGCATGACCGCCCCGGAAACCGCCAGGGCGACAACAACCAGAAAAACCATGCCGGCCCATGTGGGCCGCCGGTTTTCCAGGCGCGCGGATGTCCCCAGCACAAAAGAGGCCGCCACCAGAAGTTGCAGGTTGACAAGCGGCCGGCCGACCATCACGAAAAGCACCGTGGCCGCCCCCAGGATCACTCCGGGCAGTTGCGTCCCGGAACGCTCACCCAGGACACGGATCAAGTCCAGCAGCAATACGGCGATGACCAGGGCCAGGCAGAGGATGGACAGAAAACGCGGGCCCGCGACTTCGGCAACCGCCGCGGCCACGGACCGGGCCGTCAGGGACAGAACGATCAGCCCCGCGGCCAGCAACAGGGAAACCCGGTATGACTTCAAGATTTCTTGGGCGAATCGTTGGAGTTGTTTTCCGGTTTCTCCGGAGTTTCCTTCTCGATCCCGGCCAGGTGCGACATACCCACGGCCTGGAGGATCTTGCTCCGCAGCTCATCGAATAGCGCGGTGTTTTCTTCCAGCAGGCGCCGGACCGCTTCCTTGCCCTGGCCCAGTTTTTCTTCGCCGTAGGAATACCAGGCCCCGGTCTTGGTCACAATGTTGTTTTCCACCGCCAGGTCGATGACATCGCCTTCCCGGGATACCCCGCGGCCGAAAAGCATGTCCACTTCGGTATTCCGGAATGGAGGCGCCAGCTTGTTCTTGACGATCTTCATGCGGGTGCGGCTGCCCACGATTTCGTTACCGCTCTTGAGAGTGAGGATCTTGCGAACTTCCAGGCGCAGGGAGCTGTAGAACTTCAGCGCCCGACCGCCGGTGGTGGTTTCGGGATTGCCCATGAATACTCCGATCTTTTCCCGCAGCTGGTTGATGAAGATCAAAGTGGTACGGGACCGGGCCACGATGGCGGTTAATTTGCGCAGGGCCTGGCTCATGAGGCGCGCCTGCAGGCCGACGTGGGTATCCCCCATCTCGCCTTCCAGTTCGGCCTTGGGTACCAGGGCGGCGACACTGTCCACCACGACGATATCCACTCCCCCGGAACGGACCAGGATCTCGGCGATTTCCAGAGCCTGCTCTCCGAAATCCGGCTGGGAAACGTAGAGCTCGTCGATATTGACTCCAAGCTTCTCAGCGTATATCGGATCCAGGGCGTGCTCCGCGTCCACGAACGCCGCGTGCCCGCCGGCTTTCTGGGCCTCCGCCACCGCCTGCAGCGCCATGGTGGTCTTTCCGGAAGCCTCGGGACCATAGATCTCCACCACCCGGCCCCGGGGGAAACCGCCGATACCGGTGATGATATCCAGGGAAAGACACCCGGTGGATATGGCGGGCACCCGCACCGCCGCTCCCGCGCCGAGTTGCATGATGGCGCCCTTACCGTACTGTTTCTCAATCTGCGAGACCGCGTTCTTTATGGCCGTATCCCGCTGATCCTTCATGTCTGCCATAATCTCCTCCACATTCTGCTTTCGATTCCGGTCCCGGGGCCTTGTCCTGCGGGGGATCCCGAGTATCCCCTATTTTCCCATGTATTCGACCTTGTCGAATTCCTCATCCTGCTGACGGTACGATTCGATCATCTCCTTCAGGGAGTTGAGCATGTGAACCAGGTCATCTTCGATCTCCCGCCGCTTGAACTTGAGGCTGCGTATTTCCGCGTTCAGCTCTTTCATGCGCCCCATGGCGCCGTTAAGGAGCTGTTCACCCTTCATTTCCGCTTCCTTGATAATGAGTTCCGATTCCTTCTGCGCGTGCTGCTCGATCTCCTTGGAAAATTTCTGGGCGGACACCAGAGTGTCGCGCAGCACCTGTTCCCTGCGCTCGAAGTGGTTGAGCTTTTCCTGGGCCCGGGCCAGATCGCGGCGCAGGGACTCTTTTTCCTGAATTTCCCCTTCCAGTACTTCCGTCACCTGAATCAGGAAACTCTTTACTTCGTCCCGGTCAAACCCACGCATACGCGCGGCAAAAGTCTGGGTCAGGATATCCTGAGGTGTCAATTTCATCTTCACCCCCCCGCCAGCAACCGGCCGGCGTACCCCAGCAGTATACCAGTAATCAGGTCGTCAATAAAGTACAAGCCCAACATGACGATAACCGGAGAAATGTCTATCCCCCCGATAATGGCGAAGGGGATGTACCGATGCACCAGCCGGAATACCGGATCGGTCAGGCGGCGCAGGACATTGATCAATGGTCCGGGGGGCATGGGACCCATCCAGCTCAATACCGCCCGGATAAGAATAATGAAAATATACGCCTGGGCCGCCAGATGGAGCAGGTGCGCCAGGGCGCGCAGGAGGTGGCCCGTGATCAACGCGACCTCCTCCCGAACAGGGCCGACCCGACTCGGACAATGGTGGCCCCTTCCTCAACGGCAACTTCGTAATCGTTGCTCATGCCCATGGACAGGTGCAGAACATGAAAATTGGGAATTTCCAGGGCATTCAATTCTTCACGTATACCGTGAAGGCGCTGAAACCACGGCCGACTCTCTTCGGGATCTTCGCTGAAGGGCGGAATACACATCAGGCCCGTCACCCGGACCCGGTTGAGCTGGGCCATGTAATGGACCGCTTTCAGCAGCCCGTCCGCCGTGAATCCCGATTTGGAGTCTTCCTCACCCAGGTTCAGCTCCAGGAAGACATCCCGGACTTCGTCCACCCGTTTGTGGATATGTTCCATGGTTTTTACGCCGTCAACGGTCTGAATCATATGAAAACGGTTGAGGATCCGGTTTATCTTGTTCTTCTGCAGCTTTCCGATGAAATGCCATTCGATATCCAGGCCTTCCAGGGCGGGTTGATGCTCTTCCGCCTCCTGGAAGCGGTTCTCACCCATTAAATCTACCCCGGCCTCCACGGCGGCCCGGATTCGCTCCGCCGGCTGTCCTTTGCAGGCACCGAGGATGCGTACTTCCGCCGGCTCCCGGTGCACCCGGGCGCAGGCTGTCTCGATGCCCCGACGAATCTGTTTGAGGTTATCCTGAATGCTCATGACTCCTCCCGGACAGGCGAACCTCCGCCACTCCTTCTTTTCGCAACCAATTTCGTTTCGCGTCCAGACCGGCTGAAAATCCTCCAAGGCCGTCGACCGCCAGCACCCGGTGACAGGGCACGAACAACACCATGGGGTTCCTGCCGACGGCACCCCCCACTGCCCGGGCGGCCAACGGGTTGCCGGCCATTTCCGCCAATTCTCCATATGTAACGAACCGGCCCCGTTTCACTTTGCGCAGGGTAGACCATACCCTCCGCTGGAATTCGGTTCCCCGGGTCCAATGCACGGGATAATCCGCCGGATCCACTCTCTCTCCATCCAGGTAGGCCCTCAACAGGGAGCAGACGGGATGATCCGCCGGAGAGCGACGCATATCCGGAAACTCCTTGCGTTCCGTTGCAAGAATGCGCTCCACGTCATCCGTTCCGCGCGCCAGATGGGCGAACACCACCCGGTCTTCTTCCATCCCCACCACCAGGCGCCCCAGGGGGGCGGCATCAATATCAACGTGGCTGTACACATTGAATTATACCGCATATGGAGGATAAAACTAAATGAACCCCCGGGAAAGGCGCCGGGAAGCATCAGCTCCGCAAAACCCGGTCGCCTTCAGAGACGTATAGAATTCTGTAAGCCAAACCAGGGAGATCGATATGAAAGAAAACTCGCAGTCACCACTGGTCCTGATCAAAGGCGTTTTCACCCGGCCCGGACCCACCCTGGCCGCCGCCGCCGGGCAACGCCGTTTCATGGCCGCTATTCTGATCGTATTCCTGATCGTCGGCTTTTGCGGCTGGCTTACCGCTCCCCTGCAGATGGAACGCAGCCGCACCATGCTCGAGCAATCCTCACTCAGCCAATATATGGAAGGAGAGGCCGGCCTGACGGGCAGTGGGTGGCAGCGCGTATTTATCGCCGTGTGGGTCGCCCTGATGTCGCTGCTGGCGGTGGTGATCGTAGCTTTCCTGCTCTACCTGTTCTATGGAGTCACCGGTGTGGAGGGCCAATACGCGAACTTTTTCAGCCTTGCCATCAATGCGGCCCTCATCGGCACGGTCCTGCCCAGGATTCTCGTGACCATTGGCGTATTGACCAATCAGCCGCTTCTGGGTTGGGTCAGCCTCGGCGGTTGGGCGAAAATGGCGGGATTACAGGGCCCGCTGGTCTCCATTCTGGGCCAGATGGACCTCTTTACCATGTGGTTTATCCTGGCGGTGGCCCTGGGAGTATCCGCCTGGTCCGGAATCAGCCGGCGCCGCAGTCTGGCGGTGGCTGTGGGCTACCTGGTTTTCAAGTCCCTGGTGTTGGGACTGCTCGGTTACTTCGGCGCCCGCGTCATGGGCGCCTGACCCTGGGGACGGATTACAAATTTATGAATTTTTCGGCTTAGTTTTAATTATTTCCAAGCCCAATAATCCCAATACGCTCAAATCCCACCATCATTATCCCTAAAGAAAAAAATTCATAAATTTGTAATCCGTCCCCAATACTACTGGTAACGTTTGAGTTCCCGATCCACTTCGCGCTTGATATCCCGGTCCTTGATCTTCTGTTTCTTGTCGTAACTGCGGCGCCCCTTCACCAGCCCCACCTCAAGTTTGACCCGGCCCCGGGGATTGAAATACATGCGCAGGGGCACAATGGTCACGCCCTTGACCGTGACCCGCTGGTCGAACTTGCGTAACTCCCGCAGATGAAGAAGGAGCTTGCGGGGTCGTTCATTTTCGTGATTGTTCAGACCCGCATTGGAATAGGGGCCGATATGGCATCCCACCAGGAAAGCCTCGCCGCGACGGATCTCCACGTGGGAATCCTTCAGGTTGACCCGTCCTTCCCGGATGGCCTTGACCTCGGTTCCCAGCAATACCAGCCCGGCCTCGTGCTTGGAGAGGATTTCATAATCGTGATAGGCCTTGCGATTCACCGTGATCGCACGGGTATTTTTATCTTCCTTGCTCATTTTCTCTCATCTCATGGGGACGGAGGATAACAGTATGACAATTCATCCGATCCCGGTCCGGCAACCATTCCAGCTTGATGTATTCAGGATGCAACGGAGAATACGATGACAAGGGGAATTGTCATACTGTTATCCTCCGTCCCCGATTCCGGCTACAGAACCCCCATTATACTCGATTCAGCCGCGTTTTGCATCCACCCGCAGGCGGATCTCCTCGATACGGCGGCGCCCCATACGCAGAGCCTGCAACTGCACTTTCCCCAATCGAATCAAGGTTCCGGCCTTGGGAATGCGGCCGTGATGGTAGATGAACAAGCCGTTCATGGTGGTGTAATCCTTGCGCATGGGCAATTGCAGCCCCAGATGCTCGTTCAGGTCCTCCACCGACAGACCGGCGGGGATGCGGTAAATTCCCTCGGCCACGCGCCGGATCTGATGGCGGGGCATTTCCACTTCTCCGAATATTTCCGTGAAAATGTCGTTCAAAGTCAGAATACCGATGGGTATGCCGTATTCGTCAAGAATCACGGCCATCTGCACCCGGCGATCCCGGAAGCGGCTCAACACATAATTCAGCGATGAATATTCCGAAATGAATAAGGGGGGGCGGGCGAGGTTCTTCAAGGGGATCTCCACGCCTCCACCGTTCATGACCGTAACCAGCACGTCACGGGCATGGACCACCCCGGTAATCTGATCCAGGCTGCCCCGGAACAACGGCACCTTGGAGATCCTCTGTTCAACCATCATGTGCTTGAGATCCTCGAAACTGGAAGATTCGTCCAGGGCACGGATGTTCAGCCGGGGGGTCATGATGCTTTTGATATCCTTCTGGGCGATATCGAGGATCTCGTTGATCATGCGCAGATTTTCCGGAGATAACCGGGACAATTGCGTCTGGGTCTGGAGGAAATGCTTGACTTCTCCGGGAGTGAGGGTCCTGGGGGCGATGGGGCGACGGAAAAAGAGCCGGGTAAACCAGGCGGTAACCCGAACCAGGGGGTAGAACAGGTATTTGAAAAATCGAATGGGATAAGCATAGGTATAGGATAACTTCTCGCTGCTGCGGAAGGCATAGGACTTGGGCAGCACTTCGGCGAACAAGAGCACGAAGAGCGTGGTAAACACCGTGGAGAAAAGTATGGTCAGGCTTTCATCCATGATCAGGTAGCGGGAAAAGACAATGGTGGCGATGGACGCGGCGGCTATATTGACCAGGTTGTTCCCGATGAGGATGGTGGAGAAGAACTCGTCGGGATCCTTCAGTATCCTCTCCAGCAGGAGGGCGCGCTTCAGACCCCTCCGGGCCCGCAATCCCAGGCGGATACGATTAAGTGACAGCAGGGCGGTTTCAGCGGAAGAGAAAAATCCCGAAAACAACACCAGCACGAGAAATAAAAAGAGATACAGCAATGGCATGAATCACCCTATGAAAAGGGCTGGCATCACTTGGTTTCCTCCTCCTGGTTGTAGATCTGGTAGATGATCTTGTACAGGGACGCACCGATGCAGTCATTGACCAATTGCACGTCTTCGGCTGACCGGGGGAGTTTGAGGATGCGGGGAGCGAAATTCACGATGCCCAGGAATCCCAGTTCGATCAACTGGTCAAGGGTATCCTGAGCGGCTTCCTCGGGAACCGCCAGCACGGCGATCTTGATTCCCGGATGCTTTTTCAAGTAGGCCGCCAGATCGTCCATATGCAGGATGGGGAGCTTTTTATTCTTGACTTCCAATTCCCGGCCCACCAGGTTGGGATCAATGTCAAAGAGAGCGGTTACATTTATATTGCGCACTTTGAAAATCTTGTACTGGGCCAGGGCGCAACCCAGGCGGCCGGCGCCGATCACAACCACGTCGGCGCCACGGTCAATGGAAAGTACACGGCGAAGTTCCGCGAAAAGTTTCTTGACCTGGTAGCCTTTTTTCTGTTTCCCGATGGAGATCCCCAGGTAGAAGAAATCCTGCCGCACCTGGTTGCAGGATACGCCCGTGATTTCCTCGAGTTTCTTGGAGGAAACATAGGTGTCCTCCGGCAGGTTCAACTTCAGTAGGGCTTCATAATAAAAAGAAATTCGGCGGATCACCCGCAGGCTTACTTTGCGTTTCATTTTGGCCTCATTATTTTGTTAACAGTTAGATATATAACGCAAATAGGGGATTTTGTCCAGTCTTAACGTTAAAAATCTCTACAGGTTTGACGAAATGGCGAACAAACGGCATAAAAAACAGCCATATCGGCGTAGTAAGCGTCAATTCCGCCGCGGGGAACAGGGCGTTCGGGGAAAGCAGCCGGGCGATTTTACCCGGTTACCCGGTTCAACAGCTCCACATCAACCGGAAAAGGCATGGTAATATGGCCGCGGCCACGATTGGCGTGGTTCCACTTGTCGATCTGCTCCAGGGCATTGGCATTGCGGGCCCAGGCGCGGCGGGCGATTCCGTTCATCACGTCCCATTCCATGGCGGAACGTATAATACGGTCTTTCGACTCGCTGCCGTCCAGCACCAGGCCGAAGCCGCCGTTGAAGGCTTTGCCGATACCCACGCCGCCGCCGTTGGAGAGCACCACCATGGACATTCCCCGCACCGCGTCTCCGGCGAAATTGTGTACCGCCATGTCCGCGGTGACGTTGCTGCCGTCCTTGATGTTGGCGGTTTCCCGGAAAGGCGAATCGGTTCCCGATACGTCGTGATGATCACGGCCCAGCATGACCGGTCCGATCACCCCGTCACGGATCATTTCGTTGAACTTCAAGGCTATGCGCACCCGGCCGGCGCAGTCGGCATAGAGGATCCGGGCCTGGGTACCCACCACCAGACGGTTTTCCTCCGCGTCGCGGATCCATTGATGGTTGTCCCGGTCCATGCCGGAGGCCGCCGGGTCGATACACTCCATGGCCGCCCGGTCGGTTTTACGCAGGTCTTCCGGATTTCCCGACAGGCAGACCCACCGGAAGGGACCGAAGCCGCGGTCGAAACACATGGGCCCCATGATATCTTCCACGTAACTGGGATAAACGAATCCCCCGGCGGGGGCCGAGGGATCCCGGGCCACATCGGTGGCTCCGGCATCATACACCGCTTTGAGGAAAGAATTGCCGTAATCCCAGAAACGGGTACCCCGGCCGCTCATGGCGGCGATCAGCTTGTATTGACGTACCAGGCTCTCATCCACGCAGCGGCGGAAAGCTTCGGGATCCAGACGCAGCAGTTCCCGGCCTTCCTCGAAACTCATGCCCGCCGGGGTATACCCGCCGTCATACACGGCATGGCAGGAAGTCTGGTCCGATGCCAGTTCCACCGGGATCTCCCGGTCGTGCACGTACTGCCAGAGATCCACCACGTTGCCCTGGTAGGCAATGGACACGGCCCGGCCGCTCTCGCGGTACTCCCGGATCCAGGCGGCGATCTGGTCCAGGTCGGCGGAAACCAGGGAAACCCAACCCTGGCTGTGACGGGTCTCGATTCGCGAAGGATCCACCTCGGCGATAACCCCGATGCCGCCGGCGATCTCAACCGCCTTGGCCTGGGCGCCGCTCATGCCGCCAAGGCCCGAGCTGAGGTAGACAATCCCGGAAAGGTCCCGATCCTCGGGAATTCCAAGGTAAAGGCGACCGGCGTTCAAGAGGGTGATATAGGTGCCGTGCACGATGCCCTGGGGACCGATATACATCCACCCCCCCGCGGTCATCTGGCCGTAGTTGGACACGCCCATGGCGGCGGCGGTATGGAACCCTTCGGGAGTATCGTACAACCCCACCAGCATGCCGTTGGTGGAAATCACCCGGGGCGCGTCGGGCCGGGTGGGGAACAATCCCAAGGGGTGACCGGAATAGATGACCAGGGTCTGGTCTTCCCGCATCTCTTCCAGGTAGCGGCGGGTCAGGCTGTATTGCATCCAGTTCTGAAACACCTGCCCCGTCTCACCATAGGTGACCAGTTCGTATGGGTAGAGGGCCACGTCGAAATCCAGGTTGTTATCGATCATTACCTGGAAGGCCCGGCCTTCCAGGGTTCGGCCCCGATACTCCGATTCAGGCCGGCCCTTGATGGGATCCTGGGGACGGTAGCGATAGCCGTAGATCCGACCCATGGTGCGCAGTTCTTCCAGAAATTCCGGCGCCAGTTTTTCATGCAGCTCCGGGGGAATGTAGCGCAAAGCATTGGCAAGCGCGACCCGCACCTGATCGAGGTTCAAAGTCAGGCCGCGATTGGGAGCGCGGCGGATTCCCTCCCGGAACCGGGGTTCCGGAGGAAGTGTATCGTCCAGGGTGAAACGTACGACCTCGTCTCGACTCATGTTGCCTCCCGGGGGCGGCCGGCGGGCCGCACCGCATGCATCTACAGGTATAGACGATACCCCCGGGGCATGTCAAGGTCGCTGCTCAGGCACTCGGGTTGTCGGGACCCGGGGGATGACGTATAATTGCAGGGCAGCAAGAAAAGGAAGGTGAAGCCATGAAGGTGATGGTCATCGGTTCGGGCGGACGGGAACACGCCCTGGTCTGGAAACTCTCGCAATCCCGCAAGGTCACGCAGATTTACGCGGTCCCCGGCAACGCCGGCACATCTCAGTTGGCGACCAACGTTGATCTCGATCCCACCAACTCCATCGAGATCGCCGATTTCGCCCAGGCGGAGGACGTGCAATTGACGGTGGTGGGACCGGAACTTCCCTTGGCCCTGGGGATTGTGGATGAATTCAAGCGCCGCAACCTGCACATTTTCGGCCCCAGCCAGAAGGCGGCCCTGATCGAGAGTTCAAAGGCCTTCGCCAAGGATTTCATGGCCAAGCACAACATTCCCACCGCGGAGTTCCGCACGTTCAACGATATCCGCGAAGCCGCGGCTCATGCCAAATCCGCCACCTATCCCCTGGTGGTCAAAACCGACGGCCTGGCCGCGGGCAAAGGGGTTTTCATCTGTCGCAACGAAGGGGAAGCCGCCGCCGCCCTGCAGACGGTCATGCAGGAGAAAAAATTCGGCCGCGCCGGAGAGCAGGTGATCATCGAGGAATTCCTGGCCGGGACGGAAATGTCCTTCATGGTGGTTTCCGACGGCAAGCGCGTTATCCCCCTGGTCACCTCCATGGACTACAAAAAAGCCGGAGTCAACGACACCGGGCCCAACACCGGCGGCATGGGCGCCATCAGTCCCGCGCCGCAGCTAGAAAAGGAAATACTTGACTCCATCCTGCGCAACATCATCATGCCCACCATCGAAGGACTTCGCTTTGAAGGCAGAGAATTCCGCGGCATCCTCTACGCCGGGCTGATGATCACCCAGAACGGCCCCAAGGTCCTGGAGTTCAACGTCCGCTTCGGAGACCCCGAAACCCAGGCGATCCTGATGCGCTTGAAAAGCGATCTGGTCGACCTGCTGCTCGCCTCGGCGGAGGGCAGCCTTTTCGACGTACACGTGGAGTGGGATTCCGAAGTGGCCGGTTGCGTGGTGCTGACCTCCAAGGGGTACCCCGGGGCGTACGAAAAGGGCAAGTCCATATCCGGCCTGGAACGCGCCAAGTCCATGGGCGTGGAGATCTTCCATGCGGGCACCCGGCAGCAGAACGGCACGGTAGTCAATTCCGGAGGCCGGGTTCTCAGCATCTGCGCCCGCGGAGGCACCCTGAAAGACGCCATGAAAAAGATCTATGACGCCATCCCCTTCATTAATTATGAAAACATCGCTTTCCGCAGCGATATCGGGAGAATGAAAGCATGAAAAGAGCAGACGTAGCCATTATCATGGGCAGCGACTCGGACCTGCCGCATATGGAAGCGGGGATCCGCCTGCTCCAGGATTTCGGCATACCTTTTGTTGTGGAAGTCAGCTCGGCGCATCGCACTCCGGAACGTACGGTTGCATTGGTGCGGGAATTCGAGAGTGTCGGCGGAAAGGTTATTATCGCCGCCGCCGGTGGTGCAGCGCACCTGCCCGGAGTCGTATCGGCCCACACCGTACTTCCGGTTCTCGGCGTTCCGATCCCTTCCGCACTGGACGGCCTGGACTCTCTGCTGGCCATGGTGCAGATGCCCGGGGGTATCCCCACCGCGGTGTTCGGGATCGGCAAATCCGGCGGGACCAACGCCGTGTTGTTCGCCCTGGAAATCCTGGCCCTGGCGGACCCGGAACTGGATGGCAAGATCAGGAAATTCCGGGAAGAGCAGCGCCGGGGCGTGGAAGCCAAGAACCGACGCCTGCAAAAAAAGGTGGAGGATCTCTGGGAGTCATGAAGTTCTGCGTGGAGTGTTTCGGGTGTCGGGCCAACCAGGCGGAAATTCAGGAATGGATCCTGGACCTGGAGAAAGCCGGTTACGCCTTTACCCGCCATCAATCCGAAGCGGATTTCGGCATACTGAACACCTGCAGCGTAACCGCCAAGGCCGAGAGGGACGTGATCCGCTCCCTTAACCGCGCGTTCCGACGCACCCACATCCCCTGGATCGTGGCCGGGTGCAGTGTCACCAGGGACAAAGACACCCTGCAACGCCGGTTCCCGGGATATATTTTCCTCAACAACACCGAAAAAGTGAATCTGGCCGCCGAAGTCAGGGAACGCTTCCCCCTGGACAGCAACCTGATTTACCATTCGGCCTTCCGGTCCCGCTATTTCCTGAAAATCCATGACGGTTGTAATTTCCGTTGTTCCTATTGCATCGTTCCTTCCCTGCGGGGACCTTCCCGCAGTCAATCCCTGGACGCTATTCTGCATCGGGCCCGTTACGCAGCTTCCCTGGGTTACCGGGAGTTCGTGCTCACCGGCATCAACCTCTCCTCTTACGGGTTCGACCTCTTTCCCCGCCGCAACCTGCCGGAAGTAATCACCGGACTGGCAAAGATTCCGGGAGTTGCGTTTATTCGCCTCAGTTCCCTGGATCCGCGATACCTGCGCTATGATTTCGTGAGAAGCCTCAAGGATGCGGGCAATGTCTGCCCCAGCTTCCATTTTTCTTTCCAGAGCGGCAGCAACACGGTACTCAAACGCATGAAGCGGGGTTCCAAGGTATCGGAATACCGGCGCATCCTGGAGATGTTCTCCCGGCACTTCCCCGGAGCCAATCTGGGAGCCGACTTTATCACCGGTTTTCCCGGAGAAACCGAGAAGGAACACCGGGAGACCGTGGAATTCGTCTCCCGGAGCAATCTGAATTACATGCACGTTTTCCCCTACTCTCCCCGGCCGGGGACCGCGGCGGCACGCATGGAACCCCTGCCGGACCACGTGGTTCGCAACCGGGCGGGAGAGATGAAGCAGTTGAACCGGGGTATGCGCTTCGCCTACCGCGAAGCCTGCCTGGGACGCACCGTTGATGCCATTATCATCGAAGAAACGCCTCATTTTTCCATGGCCGTTACGGAGAACTACCTGTCGGTTCGCATGCCCCCCACCCGGGGATTCAAGCAGAAGCGGGTCAGCCTTGAGATCACCCGCATGCTCAACGACGACCTGTGCGAGGGCGCCGCGGTGGACTTGCCCCGGGCCCGAGCCAAGTCCTGACGCCGCGGCCATGGCGGGATCCACGCCTCTGGGTCAGAACTTCCTGGTCAATCCCGGCGTGGCGGAGCGCATCGCCTCCCTGGCCCCCCCGGGAGAGGAACCCGTCCTGGAAATCGGCCCGGGCAAGGGCATGTTGACCCGCCGGCTCCTGGAGCGTTTCCCTGGTCGTGCGCTGACGGTTGTGGAGAAGGACCCCCGGCTGGCGGGGCGACTGAAGGAGGACCTGGGCGGTCACCTGCGGGTGGTGAACAGCGATGTGCTCACGATCCGAATGGCGGATCTGTATCCCCGGGATCAGGTTTTCCTTTTCGGAAATATTCCCTACCTGATTTCGACCCCGATTCTGGAATGGGTATTGTTCCAGCATTCCGCCTGGCGGGGCGGTATTCTCATGACCCAGGATGAATTCGCCCGGCGCCTCATGGAGGGGTCCGGCCCGCTGCCGGCGGCGCTGCGCACCTTCTTCGACATCACCTCGATCATGCGGGTCAGCCCGGGCTCCTTCCACCCGGCGCCGAAAGTGTTTTCCCGAATCTTCACCATGGCGCCCCGGGAACCCGGTGCCGATCCCCGGGAATTTCACGGATTCCTGAAGCAATGCTTCCGCCGTCGCCGCCGCTCCCTGCGCAACAACCTGCGGGAGCACCATCCCGCGGTCGAACTGGACGCGGTTATCGAAGAGGTTGGGATCCCCCCCAATGCCCGGGCCGAAGCCCTGCCGGATGCCGACCTGCTGGCCCTGTTTGAAATGCTTAAGAAGACTGAGGGCTAGTGGCGAAAAGCGGGAAAGAATATCTCTTCCGTGTGTTCCGTGGTTGTGAAAGGGCAAGTGGCGATAGGCGAGTGGGGGCGAGCTCCTGAAAAGAGTTCTTTGATCGATCGGATCCACTAGCCCCTAGCCCTTCGCCATTGGCCCCGAGCCCGTAGGGCAGGTACGGGGGCCTCCCCAACATCCGGTCGCCATTCGAATTGAGGGCACGGCAGGCAGCGACCTACCGGAAATCAGGTGGTTCCAACAACCAGACAGGCGGCCGGTAAGGTGGGTCGTATCCATGGGCACGGCGCGCCGTGCCCCTACATCGGGATTTCGGTCCCATCGGGGGTAAACACAAGGGTTACCCCTACATCAGGGCGGGTTTGAAACCCCTTCCTGCAACCTCAATCAGGTTACCACAATAAAACAGGCGACCGGTAAAGAGGGTCGGATTGACGGGCGTCCGGCAGGACGCCCCTACTTTATTAAAACAGTCCCGAGATCTCTTTGCCCGTGTCGTCGATGTCGATCTCTTCGGCGGCGGGCTTTTCCGGCAGACCCGGCATGAGCATAATGTCTCCGGCAATGGGAATCAGGTAACCTCCCCCGGCGGCGATGTTGATATCCCGCACGTTGAGTCGCCAGCCTTCGGGCACGTTGCGTTTGCGCTTGTTGTCGGACAGGGAGAGCGGCGTTTTGGCGATGCATACCGGCAACTTGTCCATACCCAGTTGACGGATCTTATTGAGGCGTCGTTTCGCGTCCCGGGAAAATATCACGCCGCAGCCGCCATAGATTTTCCGGGTAACGGCGTCGATCTTGTCTTCCACGGAGTCCTCCAAGTCATAGAGGAAGTCATAGGTCCCGTCAGCCTTGTCCGCGGCTTGCGCCACCGCCGCGGCCAGTTCCTCCGCCCCGGCGCCGCCCCGGGCGTGCGCGTGGCTGACGGCCGCGCCGGCTCCCTGCTCGCGGGCATAGGCCAGGACCGTTTCCAATTCTTCCGGGGTGTCGTCGGGAAATGCGTTCACCGCCACCACCGGCGCCAGGCCGAAGGCCTTGACATTGGCGATGTGACGGCCCAGGTTGGCCAGGCCCGTCCGCAGGGAGGCCAGATCCTTACCCCCTCCCTGATGGCGCAGGGCGCGGACCGTGGCCACCACCACCACGGCATGGATGCCGTACCCCGCGGTGCGGCTCACCAGGTTGACGAATTTTTCAAACCCCAGGTCCGAGCCGAACCCGCACTCGGTGACCACGTAGTCCGCCATTTTCAGGGCCATGCGGTTCGCCAATACCGAGTTGGTGCCGAATGAGATGTTGGCGAAGGGCCCGCAATGGATCAGCGCCGCGGTACGTTCCATGGTCTGTACCAGGTTGGGTTTGATGGCGTCCTTGAGGATGGCCGCCATGGCACCGCAGATTCTGAAGTCCCGCACGAAAACCGGACCGCCGTCCCGGGCGAATCCCACCAGGATGCGGCCCAACCTCTCCTTGAGGTCCCGCACGTTCTCCGCCAGGGTCAATACGGCCATGACCTCCGAGGCGGCGGTGATGTTGACTTCATCTTCCCGGGGGTAACCGTGTTTGTGTCCGCCCAGCCCCACGACGATATGACGCAGGCTGCGATCGTTCATGTCCATGGCCCGGTTCCACAGGATGCGCCGGGTATCCAGACGCAAATCGTTGGAAAAGTGCATATGATTGCCGATCACCGCGGACAGGAGATTGTTGGCCGTGGTAATGGCGTGAATATCACCGGTGAAGTGAAGATTGATGTCCTCCATGGGCAGGACCTGGGCGAACCCGCCCCCGGCGGCGCCGCCCTTGACTCCGAATACCGGCCCCAGGGAGGGTTCCCGCAGAGTGACGATCGAGGAATGCCCCAGCCGGTTGAGTCCCATGGTCAGGCCGATGGACGTGGTGGTCTTGCCCTCGCCATAGCGGGTCGGCGTGACCGCGGTGACCACGATCAACTTTCCCTCCGGGCGATCTTTCAGGCGCCCCAGCAGGTCAAGATCCAATTTGCCCTTGAACCGCCCACAGGGTGAAAACTCTTCTTCAAGGATACCCAGACGCGCCCGCAACCCTTCGATGGGTTCGAGCTTTACGGAACGTGCGATTTCAATATCCGATCTCATGGCTACCTCCCCGGCTTACCGTTCCCAGACTAGCAACGGCGGGAGGGGATGTCAATGATTCCCGGGATCGGGCAACGCCTTCGGGCAACGCCGTTGGGTTGACAAGTTAAGGTGGAAACATTATAATCCGCACCTTATATAAGATTCCAGAATCCACGGCCCGTCTAGAGGCCGGCGCAGAGGTTGCGGTTGAAACGCGTTTTCACGGTACACACAGTCCTGCAGTTTGTATTTCTCATGGGTTTCTGGCTGCTGCTCAGCGGTCATTACGATTTTTTCCACATCTCCATGGGAGTGTTTTCCGCCCTGCTGATCACGGCATTGAACCTGCGGTTGCGGCGTTTCCACTTCTACCGCGAGGAGATGCAACAGGCGGAAGCCCGGCTCAAGCGGCAATACCCTGCCACCCTGCGGCCCCTGCGGTTCATCTACTACATGGGCTGGCTGTTCTGGCAGATCGTGGTCGCCAGCCTTCAGGTGGCCTACGCGGTGTTGAAACCACGCATGCCCATCGATCCATCCCTGGTGATCTTCAAGACCAGGCTGCCCAACACCAGCGCCCGGGTGATTCTCGGCAACTCCATTACACTCACCCCGGGAACCATCACGGTGCAATTGTCGGAAGATGAATTCGTGGTGCACGCTCTCATGGACGTATCCGCGTCGGGAATCGTGGACGGTTCCCTGCCCGGGCAGGTAGCCAGGTTGTATGAGAAAACCCCCGGCCAGGTGGTGGGAAAAGTCAAAATCATCCGTTCCAAGAGAGATATGTAATGCATGAGTACTTCGATTATCTCGCCGTTTTGATCTCCATCATTATCTTCGTACCGTTCTACAGGGTGGTCAAAGGCCCGACCCTGTACGACCGCATGTTGTGCGCCGGTTCCATCGCCACCAACTCCATTGTGATTATCCTCCTGGTGGGCTTCCTCTTCAATCGTATCGACATGTTTATCGATATCACCCTGGCGTACGCTGGGCTGAACTTCATCGGCACCATCGCGTTCGCCAAATACCTGGGTTCCACCCTCAAATCAAAGAAAAACCATGGGAATTAGCGACATTATCGCCATCATCCTGATCAGCCTGGGAGTATTCTTCTTCGCCGTGGGCAGTATCGGCCTGATCCGCCTGCCGGACTTCTACTCCCGCGCCCACGCCCAGGGCAAAGTGGACACCCTGGCCCTGATCCTGGTTATCCTGGGCCTGGTGGTTTTCGAAGGCTTCACCATCAACAGCGCCAAACTTTTACTGATCGTGGCCTTTGTCGCCCTGACCAACCCCACCGGCACCAACGCCCTGACCAATGCGGCTTACCATTTCGGCCTGAGGCCCTGGTTCAAGCGCGACCGGGGCAACCGCCGCAAATCCGGACAAAGGAAGTAACCATGCACCCGGAACTGGAAATCGTACTCTTCCTCTTCCTGTTGATTACCGCGGCGGTGGCCCTCTGGGTCCGCAACCTGATTACCGCGGTAATCGTTTTGAGCGTGTTCAGCTTTTTTTCCGCCCTCCTCTACGTGGCCATGGGCGCCGTAGACGTGGGGTTCACCGAAGCCGTGGTCGGTGCCGGGGTATCGGGAGTACTGCTCCTGGTAGCCATCTTTAAGACCTGGCGAAGGAGTACAGATTGAAAACCGCCAACTACATCGTCCTGCTCTTGTTTACCGGGCTCATGGTATATGCTTCCCTGGGCCTGCCCTTCCGGGGCGACCCCAACGCCGCCATCCATGCCGATGAGAGCGTAGCGCATTCGCCCGGGGCCGCGGCCTACTACATCCGCAATGCCAAGAAAGACGCGCATACGGACAACATGGTCACCGTCATCCTGGCGGATTACCGCGGCTATGACACCCTGGGAGAGGAAACCGTTATCATGACCGCCGGCCTGATCTGCTTCATGCTGCTGCGCCGTCGCAAAGAAGAGAAAGATGAGAACCTATAGGCCCAACCCCATCGTTTCCCTGGTCAGTCGCCTGGTGTCCCCTTTTATCGTGATGTTCGCCCTGTATGTAATTTTTCACGGCCACTACAGTCCCGGGGGCGGATTCCAGGGCGGGACCCTGATCGCGGCGGCCCTGATCCTGATCCGCCTTTCCGAAGGCAACGAGGCGGCTCAACTGCAGTTCCCCCGTTCCTGGGGCACCCCCCTTGGCTCTCTTGGCGTATTGATTTACTTTGGTACCGGCCTGGCGACGGTTCTCATGGGCGGCCGCTTCCTGGACTACTCGGTACTCCACCTGTCCCACCATGTTTCCATGAGCCGCTCCTACGGCATCCTGATGGTGGAGATCGGTGTCGGGCTGGCTGTGACCGCCATCCTGGTTTCCATATTCGACAACCTTCTGGAGGGCAATCCGGATGTTTGATTTCATTGTCGGCCATTACGCCTACTGGTTTGTGTTTATCCTGATGGCCATCGGCCTGTACGGCATGATTATCAAGTGCAACCTGGTTAAAAAATTGATCGGCATGAGTATATTCCAGGTCTCCATCATCCTGTTTTACGTAGCCGGAGCCAACAAATGGGGCGCCACCGTCCCCGTGGCCGATCCGGCGCTGGGGACCGCGGACCCGGCCAAATATATCAATCCCCTGCCCCACACCCTGATGCTGACGGCCATTGTCGTGGGAGTGGCCACCATGGGCGTAGCCCTGGCCCTGGTGATCACCATCTACAAGCGTTACAAATCCCTGGATGAAACCCGCCTGCTGGAACAGATGAGAAAAGAAGATGATACTGAGTAATTCTCCCGCTCTTGTACCCCTGAGCCTGCTGTTGGCGGCCATTGTTATTCCCATGGCGGCTTTCCGGCGCCGCTGGCTGGCGTACCCCCTGGCCCTGTGCGCCTCGGCTTTCGCCACGGGAATCTCGGTGGTCAACATCATTCGCGTCCTGACGGAAGGAACGATCCATTACCACTTCGGCGGCTGGATCCCTCCCATCGGCATCGAATACGTACTGGACCCCCTGTCGTCCTTCGTGACCCTGGTGGTTAACGCGGTCAGCCTGATGGTATTGGTACATGCCCGCCGCAGCGTGGCGGCGGAACTTCCGGACAAATCGATGCCGTTCTACGCGGTGGTAATGCTCATGCTCACCGGGTTCAACGGCATCATCCTCACCGGCGACTTTTTCAACCTCTACGTTTTTCTTGAAATCAGCTCCCTGGCATTGTACGGCATGATCGCCGTGGGCGGAAGGAAATCCCCCATCGCGGCTTTCCGCTACCTGATCATGGGTACCGTGGGGGGCAGTTTCTATTTGCTGGGAGTCGGCTTCATATACATGACCACCGGATCGTTGAACATGGCCGATGTGGCCCGGATAGCTCCCAGCCTGCATCAGCAACCCGCCCTGGTGGCGGCTCTGGGCCTGATGATCACCGGGCTGGGAATAAAAATGGCCATTTTCCCCCTCCACGGATGGTTGCCCGACGCCTATACTTACGCGCCGTCCGCTTCATCGGCCCTGATCGCACCGGTGGGAGCCAAGGTCGGTGTGTACGCCATTATCCGCGTCATCTTCTACGTGTTCGGAGTGGAGTTCGTGCGGAATTCCCTGCCCATCACGGAGATCCTGGCCTGGCTGGGCGCCATCGCCATTATCTACGGATCCATTCAGGCCATCGCGCAGAAAGAGATGAAGCGCATGCTGGCCTACTCCAGCGTAGCCCAGATCGGCTATATCGGCCTGGGTATCGGGCTGGCCAACCCCTACGGCATTATCGGCGCTGTTCTGCATGTTATGAACCACGCACTGATGAAAGCCTGCCTCTTCCTGGTGGCCGGCAATTATCGGCTCAAGCTGGGTCATTCCACCATCCCCCGTCTGGACCACCGGGTGCGCCGACGCATGCCCTGGACCACAGCGGCCTTCACCATCGGTGCTCTGTCCATGGTCGGCGTTCCACCCACGGTGGGATTTTTCAGCAAGTGGTACCTGGCCCTGGGTACGATCCAGAACGGTCGCTGGCTGTTCCTGACGGCGCTGCTGGTCAGTAGCCTGCTCAACGCGGTTTACTTTTTCCGGATATTGGAAAAGGTATACATGAAGCCCCTGGAGGGGGAAGCGGCGGATGACGGAAGCGTTTCCCTGGACGAAGCGCCGGCTTCCATGCTGGTGCCCACCCTGGTTCTGGGTATCGCCCTGCTCCTGTTGGGACTGCTCAACGCCGTTATTGTAACGGGGATTATCTCCCGCATCGTTCCCCCGGGTATGTAGGACAATTTCACAATGGGAATCGACACCATGACCATATCCTTTGTTCCCTTGCTGGCCGTGCTGGTATCTCTGCTGGCGGTACCCCTTATCCTGTTTTCTTCCCGCCGGCCCAACCTGCGTGAATTCTGGACTTTCGGAGCCGGAATCATCAAGTTCGGCCTGGTCCTCTCTCTCCTGCCGGGCGCTCTGGCCGGCAAAAGTGTCGGCATCGAACTGCTGGAGCTGGCTCCGGGGATCCGCCTGGCGCTGAAGGCCGATCCATTCGGAGTATTCTTCGCCATGATCGCCTCGGGATTGTGGATTTTTACTTCCTTTTACTCCATCGGCTACATGCGCGGCCTGGGTGAGCACAAACAGGCGCGGTACTTTTCCGCTTTCGCGGTATGTCTCTCCGCCACCATCGGCATCGCTTTCTCGGCCAACCTGCTGACTTTCATTCTTTTTTACGAAATCCTCACCATCGCCACCTACCCCCTGGTGATCCATAAGGAAACCCCCAAGGCCATCCGGGCGGGGCGCAAATACCTGGCGTACACCCTGACCGCGGGACTGTTTCTAATCGCCGCCGCGGCGGTGACCTGGCAGATTACCGGCAGCCTGGACTTCGCCGCCGGCGGAATATTCAAGAGTCACCCAATGGCGCCCTCCACCGCCCGCATTCTCTTCTTCCTTTTCCTCGGCGGGGTGGGGGTCAAGGCTTCCATCATGCCCCTGCACAGCTGGTTGCCCACGGCCATGGCGGCGCCGACTCCGGTCAGCGCTCTGCTGCACGCGGTGGCGGTGGTCAAGTCCGGCGTGTTCGGCGTGATCCGGGTCGTGGGTTTCGTGTTCGGACCGGCACTGATGAAGGAATTCGGCCTGGGGAGAATCCTCATGGTATTCGCCGGGTTCACCATCATCACCGCATCCCTGCTGGCGCTCAAGCAGGACAACCTCAAGCGACGGCTGGCGTATTCCACGGTGGGGCACCTTTCCTACATCGTGCTGGGAGCGGGGATGCTCACCAGCGCCGCCCTCACCGGCGCCATGCTGCACATCGCCTTCCACGCCACCATGAAAATCACCATGTTCTTCGTGGCCGGAGCCATCTACGTCAACCTCCACAAGGAAAACATCAGCCAACTCAACGGCATCGGCCGGGTCATGCCCTGGAGCATGGGCGCCTTTACCGTGGCGGCCATCGGCCTCTCAGGCCTGCCGCCCATAAACGGATTCATCAGCAAATGGTATCTGGGCATGGGTTCCGTGCAGGCGGATACGTTGATTCCATTGTTTATCCTGGTAGCCAGCGGGCTGCTGAACGCGGCCTATTTTTTCCCCATCGTTCACCGGGCTTTTTTCCGCCGCCCCGATGGGGATGAGCTGGCGGGCCATGGGGAAGCCTCACCCTTCATGGTAGTCCCCCTGTGCCTGACCGCCACGTTATCCCTGGCCGTCGGCATCTACCCCGACCTCTTCTTCCGTTTCTTCAGGCTGGCCAGCAACGTGGCCGGCGCCATTCTGGGAGGTGCGTGATGATGAAACGTTTGTGGCCGGCTATCGCGGCCCTGATCGCCGCCGCCAGCCTGGTGGTGGAATTGTTTTTCATGCATCATGAACCCGGACATTCCCATTGGTGGAATGAAATCCCCGGATTTTTCATTTTTTTCGGCTTTTTCGGCTGCGTAATCATCATCCTTTTCGCCAAGACCCTGGGCAAAAAGGTTCTGGACCGCCCGGAGGATTACTACGATGCTGACTGACCTGATCATCCCCCCCGCCCTGATCATGATCGCCGGCGCCCTGCTTCTGCCCATTGTTCCCCGGCGCCTGCGCTCTTCCCTTTTTGTTTTGACATGCGTCCTGACCCTGGCCCGGGTTTGGACATTGCCAGATGGGGCGTCCCTTGTCCTGCCTGTCATGGATTACAGCCTTACCCTGGTCAAAGTGGATGCCCTCAGCCGGGTTTTCGGGGTGATCTTCGCCCTGATCGCCGCCGGCGGCGGTATTTACGCCTTCCATATCCGGGACGCCGGCCAACAGACCGCGGCCCTGCTCTACGCCGCCGGCGCCCTGGGGGTGACCTTTGCCGGCGACCTGTTCACTCTGTTCCTTTTCTGGGAACTCATGGCCTTCACTTCGGTTTACCTGGTATGGGCCCGCCGGGTTGAGGCGTCCCGGAAGGCGGGCTTCCGCTACCTCATCTATCACGTATTGGGCGGCGGTCTCCTGTTCGCCGGAATCCTCATGTACCTGGGCGGCGGCGGCGATATGTCGATATCCCGCCTTTCTCCCGATGCGGGACCGGCGGTATGGATCATGCTCCTGGGAGTAGCCATCAACGCCGCCATTCCGCCGCTGCACACCTGGCTCAGCGACGCCTATCCCAAGGCCACGGTCACCGGGGCGGTATTCATGAGCGCCTTTACCACCAAATCGGCGGTGTACGTGTTGATCCGGGTCTTCGCCGGCTGGGAGGTCCTGCTCTGGGCCGGGGTGGTCATGACCCTTTACGGCGTGGTTTTCGCGGTTCTGTCCAACGACATCCGCGGCATCCTGGCTTACCACATCATCAGCCAGGTGGGATACATGGTGGCCGGAGTGGGCATCGGCACGGAGATGGCCCTAAACGGTTCGGCGGCCCACGCCTTCAGCCACATCCTCTACAAGGCCCTGCTCTTCATGGGCGCCGGCGCGGTGATCCACGCCACGGGCAAGCACCGGCTGTCCGACCTGGGCGGGCTGGCGAAGTATATGCCCCGCACCCTGGCCCTCTACATGGTGGCGGCCTTCTCCATATCCGGCGTCCCCCTCTTCAACGGCTTCATCAGCAAATCCATGGTTGTCGCCGCGGCGGGTGCCGCCCATCAGCCGGCGGCCATGATGCTGCTCAACCTGGCCGCCGTCGGTACCTTCCTGTCGGTGGGCATCAAGCTGCCCTGGTTCACCTGGTTCTCCCGGGAAAAACCGGCGGAAGTGGAAGTCCGTCGTCCGCCGCTGAACATGTACCTGGGCATGGGCCTGGCCGCATCGCTGTGTGTCCTTTACGGCGTCATGCCCAACCTGCTCTACCGCATGCTGCCCTTCCCGGTACATTTCGAGCCCTACACCACGGCCCACCTGGTGGAGTCGGTACAGATCCTTTTGTTCACGTTTATCGGGTTCTGGGTATTGCGCAAACGCCTGAACCCCCACGAAGGGATCAGCCTGGACCTGGACTGGTTCTACCGCAAAACCAAGCCTTTCTTCCGCAATGTGTTCGTCAGCGCCCCGGCCTACGTGTTCGAGCGTTCCGACAAGGCGGTGCAGGGAGTCGTCGCCAAAGCCGTCGCCTTCGGCAGGAATCCCATGTTGGGCTTCACGCCGACTTCCCGGGACAAGACCTATACCCCGGACCGTTACCGGCCTCCCGCGGGCAGCCTGGTCACCATAACCCTGGCCGCCCTCTGCCTCATCCTCATCCTCTCCCTTCTGTAAACAGGCCGCCGCTGAAAGCCGCTCAAAACGCTTTCCTTGATCCTTTTGCGGCCCCTGCACCCTTGAAAAGGTTAACTCTTATCTGAATGGGATTGCGGTGAAGTATCAGCCGGAGTAGAATGGAGGTAATCCAGTGGAAAAGGAAATGGAATGAACACACAATCTCCGGAACATACCGCCGCCCAATGTCGCCATTACGCCATGTGCAAGATCGACTATCTCGGCACGGGCCTCTGCCCGGCGGGGCGAAAGCACCACTTTGTCTCTCATTATCCCCAGGGCAGGATGGACATTTATGCCGCCCTGGCCGGCGGAAAACTGCCCGTCACCCGCGGATTGGTTGAGATCGCCGCCGCCTGTACCCTCTGCGGAATCTGCGACATGCAATGCCACTTCGCCACCCAGCTGCGCCCTTTGCCCGTGGTCAGGGCCCTTAAGGAATACGTGACACAATTCCTGAAAACGGGTCAACCCGTGGACACGCCCAGTGATTCCGTACTAGAGGAATTGCAGGGAATCGTCGGGGAAAAATGGGCCAGCAACGATCCTGCCCATTGCATCGCTTACGCATCTGATCCCTGTCCCGTTTCAGTTGAAACCCGGCCCCGCTGGGTGGCACTTCCCGCTTCGACGCAGGAAATCAGTGAGATCATGAAACTCGTACACCGCGAGAAGCTGGAATACGCGGTTCGCGGCAACGGCTCATCGGTGATGGGATTCGTCCTCAGCCAAGGGCTGGTCATTGACACCGCCCGACTGGATACCATGGCATTCGATGCCCCGAACTGGTGCGTGCGGGTGGGCGCCGGGATAAGCGCCTTCGCCCTGCAGAAAGCCGCCAGCGCCCGGGGGTTTCGGGTAAACGCGGCGGAACCGGCCGCGCTCTACTGTGCCAATATCATGTGTTCGGGCATTTTTTCTCTTTTTTCCAGCAGTTACGGAACCGCCGCCGACAACATCCTGGATGCCGAGTTCGTGACCCCGGAGGGTGGTATCTTCCGCCTTGGCGAAAAAAAAGCCCCCAATCTCTACGCTTTCGAAAAAGCGGACCTCCCGCAGCCGGGAATCTGCACCGAGGCTGTCGTGCGCCTGCACCCGGTGACGGATGACGAATCCGCCGTCGCCGTTCCATTCGCGGATCTGCCCGCGGCGATCCGCTACGCCCGGGAGTTGAACCAGCGGGGAATCGGCATCGGCATCGGCATCCTGGGTGGAGAATACCTCAGCACCTTCACCGCACCCACCCGCGAACTGGCCCGAGCGGCGAAAGACGCATTCTCAAAAGAGCTGGGCATCGCATACCTCGTGATTGTTTTGGGAGACCGCTTTGCCCTTGATGCCGCGCGGAAACTCGCCCCCGCCGTGATTGATAAGGAGATCATGCGTACGCTGATCCTGGGGATGCCCGCATTGGTGGGAAACGGAATCCTGGACATCCTGCGAGGGATGGAGGGAGACAAACCTCCTTTTGAACTGCTGGCCGCGCCGGGGATGGCGCCCCTGATCGAGGCGGCTCTGGATCCCGGCCCCGAAGCATTCGCCTCCGTGGTGGATCCGGACCTTATTGATGCATACCGTGAGCTTTACGAACGACCGGAAATGACCGATATGCTCTGGCTGAACACCTTCCGGATCATCAGTGCGCGGATGGGCCGGGACGGACACGTGGTCGCCTTCATCGTCTACGTACCCCTCGATGACGAGGCTTTGATCGAGGAATTGCACCTGGCCTTTACACAAGTGGCCGTAGAAAACGGAGTCCGCGGCGACTTCGGTTTCCTGACCCCCCTGGACAGGGGACGTATGGCGGTGCTTGAATGGGACATGTACCTTGACCATACGGACCCCGTTCAGGTCGCCAAGATGCAGCAGGCCATGGCGGATACCGGTCAGATGATCTCCGGATTCTCCCGCAGGGATCCGCGGGTACTCTGGATCCGCTACGTATTCAACCAGGGATTCTCCCGAAAGGAATCCTTTCTTTACCATGGTGCCCGACGCAAATGAACCGGGAGGGTGCATTCCTTGTCACCGGGGCCACCGGATTTCTCGGGGCATATATCACCGCGGAACTGCTGCGGCGGGGCCATCACGTGATCGCCCTGGTGCGTCCGCGCTACGGCAGATCCCCGGAGCAGCGCATGCGGACGATACTGGACTACTTCACGCTGGACCCACAGATACGATTCCAGGTGGTGGAAGCCTACCTGGAACGCCCCGGACTGGGCCTTGAGAAATCATTCGCCGCAAAGCTGAAAAGCAGCGGTTACCAGGTATTCCACTGCGCGGCCGATACCTCCTTCGCCGCCCGCAAAAGCCGGCAAATTGAAGCGGCGAACATCCAGGGGCTCGCGAATGTCTTTCTCGCCGCCCGGGGCTGCTCGCATTTTCACCACATGAGCACCGCCTACGTTGCCGGAAAGCGCCGGGGAATCTGTCTCGAGAAGCTTGAGGAACAAGAGGATTTCCACAATCCCTACGAGCGCACCAAGCACGCGGCGGAACAATTGATCACTGAATTATGCGCGGCAGCGGGTACCCGTCTCAGCGTTTATCGGCCATCCGTGGTGTACGGAGATTCCCGCACCGGCAGAAGCCTCGGCTTCACCGCGCTGTACTACCCGGTGAAGACCCTGCTGTTTCTCAAGGACACCCTGACAAGAGACATCGAGAAAAACCGGGGAAAGCGGGCTTCCCGCCTGGGCGCCCGCCTTCTGGCGGACGGAAAGATTGAGATGCCCATCTGTTTTCCCGGAGGGGAAGGAGGGCTCAACCTGATTCCCGTGGATTACCTGGTCCGAGCGGTCATGGCGCTGATGGACGCCGGCACGGAGGGTATTCATCACATCGTGAATACCAGGTTGAGTGGAGTGGAACGGATTCTGGATTTCATCCGCCAGGCCTATGCCATCGTCGGCCTGACCATATGCAAGGAAAAAAGTACGGTCCGGAACTCTGCTCTGCAGCAACTCATGGACAACTACATGGAGAGTTATTACCCCTATTTCCGCGACCGGCGGCAATTCGATGACTCCCGGGGGGCGCCGGTGCTGGCCCGCGCCGGCATTCAATGCCCGCAGCTCGACCTGGCCACCTTTAAAAGATGCATGGATTACGCCATCCGTACGGGGTGGGGAAAAGGGGGACGGCAGAGTAAAGGATCTCTGGCCCGCCCCGGCAGAACTATTCCGCCGTGGTAAGATCCTTTTCCACGTCCACGGTGGAGGTGCGGGAATCGGTGTGGATGGTGAAACCCCGTTTCTTAAACAATGCCAGCATGCGGTGGTTGTCCGCGGTGGTCTGGGCCACCACCTTCCTGAGTCCCCACTTGCGGGCGATGTCCAGGCAGTAATCGGTAAGCAGCCCGCCCAGGTCGCGGTTCTGAAACTCATCGATAATCAGGATGGCGTACTCCACGGTCTCGTGCTCCGGGTCGGCGATCAACCGCCCCACGCCGATCAGCCGCTTTTCGCCGTCTTCGCCGGTGGTCTCCGCCACGATGGCGATCTCCCGGTGGTAATCGATGTAGCAGTACCGGGTGGCCACTTCGTGGGAGGCCCATTGAAAAAAGTAGCGGAACCGGGAGTAGATCGATTCCCGGGAACAACTGGCGAGCATCTCCATCCAACGGGCTTCATCCTCGGGTTTGATGGGACGGAACACAATGGTGTGACCGTCCATTTCCACGCCCTCACTGACGTACTCCTCGGGATAGGGATGCAGGGCCAGATGAGCGTAGGGTTCCGCCGGATCCGCCTTCACGTCCGGATCGATCACGATGCGAGCGTCCACCGCCAGGATACCGCCGGAACCCGCCAGCAGGGGGTTGATGTCCAGTTCCAGGATCTCCGGAGAATCCGCGGCCAGGTAGGAAAGGCGGATCATGGCCTCGATCATACGGTCCAGGTCCACCGGAGGTTTGCCCCGGTACCCCCGCAAGAGGGGCCAGATTTTGAGGTCCTCCAGCATGCGCCGGGCCAGGCGCTCGTTCAGGGGCGGGAATCCCAGGGAACGGTCGGCGAACAACTCCGCGGTTACTCCGCCGGCTCCCACCAGAATCACCGTGCCGAACACCGGGTCTTTTTTGATGCCCAGGATCATTTCCAGAGCGTCCGGCAGGGCGGCCATTTTTTGAACCGTAACGCCTTCCAGCCGGGCTTCGGGTTGCATTTCTGTGGCGGAACGCGTGATGGCGTGGAAAGCGTCCGCCGCGCCGCCGTCGTCACGGATATCCAACACCACGCCGCCCACATCGGATTTATGGGTGATGTCCGGGGAATTCACCTTGAACACCACGGGATAGCCGATTTCCCTTGCCGCTTTCAGCGCCGTATCCAGGTCCGGAGCCGCCACGGGCAATGTCACGGGAATTCCATACGCCTGGAGCAATTGCTTGGATTGTATCTCCGAAAGCACCCGCCCATCCAGAGCCAGGCCGGCCAGGAACTCTCGTTTGATTTTTTTGCGGTCCAGGGAGAACTCAACGGGAATATCCCTTGGGGTTTCATACAGGGTTTCCAGGTTGCGGGCGTACTCCACCAGGGTCATGAAGGCACGCACCGCCTGCTCGGGGGTCTTGTAGGTGGGGATTCCCTTTTCATTCAGCCAGGACTCGCCTTCCCGCATCAGATAGCCACCCAGCCATGAAGCCAGGATGGGCTTACGGGTCTCTTCCTGGATTTCCGCCACCGCCTGGGCGGCCCGGGTAGGATTGGTCATGGCTTGGGGAGTGAGTATCACCAGGACCGCGTCCACTCCGGGATCGGCGGCCACGGCACGCACGGCCCGGGCCAGACGCTTGGATCGGGCGTCGCCCAGGATATCCACGGGATTGCCATGAGACCATTGGGGCGGCAATTGTTCGTCCAGGGCGGCCATGGTTTCATTGGACAATTCAGCCAGGGAACCGTTGGCCGCCACCAGGGCGTCGGTGGCCATGACCCCCGGTCCTCCGGCGTTGGTGACGATCCCCAGGCGGGAACCCCGGGGAATCTTGTTGCGGGCGATGAGTTCGGCGCAGTCGAAAATCTCGCCGATATCGAACACCCGGGCCAGGCCGGAGCGGCGGAACGCCGCATTGTACACGTCGTCCGCCGCGGCCATGGCGCCGGTATGGGAAGCCGCCACCGCGGCGGATTCCGGAAATCGGCCGGCTTTGTACACGATTATGGGTTTGCCGCGGGCGAACGCCCGGGAAGCGGTCATGAACTTGCGGGGTTCCGCGATGGACTCCACGTAGAGCAGGATGGAACGCGTCTTTTCGTCATCCCCGAAGTAATCGATCAGGTGACCGTAATCCACATCGATGGCGTTGCCGATGGAAACAAAAGAGGAGAAACCGATATTTTCCTCCCGGGCCCAGTCCAGCACCGATGTGCCCAGCGCGCCGGATTGGGAAATAAAAGCCAGATGCCCCTTTTTCGGTGTGTGGGGAGCGAAGCTCACGTTGAGTTTCAATTCGGGAACGATGACTCCCAGGCAATTTGGGCCGATGATACGCATTTCCGGAAATCGGGCCTTGTGTTCCAGAATGATCTCTTCCCGGCGGCGACCCTCCTCGCCGGTTTCCCGGAATCCCGAGGACATGATGATCAGGCCGGGAATTCCGGCCGCGCCGCAGGCGGCCACATGGTCCGCCACTTCATGAGCCGGGGTACAGATGACCGCCAGATCGGGGCAGCGGGGCAGGCTCTCCAGGTCGGGGAAACAGGGCATGGCCATTACCGCCTCATGCCGGGGATTGATCGGGTAAACCACCCCCCGGTAACCGCTGCCCACCAGGTTGGTCAGCACCTTGCCGCCCACGCTGTTGGGGTTGGTGGAAACCCCGACCAGGGCAATGCGCTCCGGTTTAAAAATGCAATCCAGGTTGTGTACGTTCACGGGTTCGCTCCCATACTTTATTATACACCACCGGCGATCGAATGGGGACGGCGCTTCCGCCTATTTCCGTATGTTCCGTGGTTGTGAAATGGCAAGTGGCTATGGGCGAGTGGGGGCGAGCTCCTGAAAAGAGCTCTTTGATCGATCGGATCCACTAGCCCCTGGCCCTTCGCCATTGGCCCCGAGCCCGTAGGGCAGGCACAGGTCCGCCCCTAAGCCCGATTGTTGTGCGGAACGAAGGGCACGGCTCGCCGCGCCCCTACGTCGGAATTCTCGTTATATTTGGATAAACACAAGGGTTACCTCTACATCTGGGCGTATGCCATACGCCCCTACCCTGCCACCTGTCATCCTGTCACCTGCCACCTTCTTCCCTCTTCAACTCAATGTACCCGATGAGGGTATTTCAACTTTTCAACTTTAGAAGGTTGACAAACCGGGGGAATTTATATAATCTATTATTGTACTATAGGAATATTAGATTATGACAAACACAGAAACAACACAATCAGGCGCGGAGACATGATCCGTTTCGTACTCGATCCCAAGAGCGGTGTTCCCTTCTATCGCCAGATCATCGACCAGATCCGCTACGGCATCGCCGGCGGCGCCCTGAAAGTAGGTGAGCAACTGCCCACGGCCCGGGCCCTGGCGGTGGAGTTGAAGATCAACCTCAACACGGTCATCAAGGCATACAAGGAGTTGGAAATCCAGGACGTGTTGCAGAGCCAGCAGGGTTCCGGCACCTTCGTTGGCGCCATCCAGGTCCAGATCCCGGGCGCGGAAAGGGACGCGAAGCTGCAGGAGATCTGCACCGAATTCATCAATATCGCCGCCAGTTACGGGTTCACCCCGGAGGAACTGATCAAGGAGGTGCGGCAATGTCGTGGAAAAAAGAAATAGAGGAATGGAAGGAAGACCGCAAGTTCGCGAATCCCGTTTCCCTGGGATTGGTTATCGCCGCGGCTGTTGCCGCGGGGATTCTGGACTATTTCAATGTGTATGATACGGTCACCCTTGCGATCGCCTTCGCGGTGCTTTTCTCCATGGCCTTTTCCATCCGCATCGCCGACCAATGGGAAAAGGCCGTGGTACTACGCATGGGGAAATTCCGGCGCCTCAGAGGTCCGGGACCTTTCCTGGTCATTCCAATCATCGACCGGGTATACAAGTACATCGACCAGCGGGTCCGGGTCACCGACTTCCAGGCTGAAAAGGCCCTGACCAAGGATACGGTGCCGGTCAACGTCGACGCCGTGGTGTACTGGATGGTGTGGGACGCGGAAAAGGCCGCCCTGGAAGTACGCCGTTACAAGGAAGCCGTGGCCTACCTGGCCCAGACGGGCTTGCGGGACATGATCGGCCGCCATGAACTGGCGGACCTGCTGCAGAACCGCGAGCAGATCGCGGCCATTCTCCAGGAAAGCCTCGACGAATATACGAATCCCTGGGGGATCACCTGCCAGCACGTGGGCATCAAGGATATTATCATCCCGGTCAATCTCTGCAATGCCATGAGCAAACGCGCCCAGGCCGAGCGGGAACGCCAGGCCCGGGTGATTCTGGGAACCGCGGAAACCGAAATCGCCGAGAAATTCGCCCAGGCCAGCCGGGAATACCGGGACAACCCGGTGGCCCTTCAGCTCCGGGGTATGAACATGCTGTACGAGGGCTTGAAAGAGAAGGGATCATTGGTGATTGTACCCAGTTCCGCCCTGGAAACCATGAACCTGGGAGCCGTCAGCGGCCTGACCGCCATGGCCAGGTCCGAAGCGGTCGAAGCAAGAGCCGGCGAAGCACCTGCAGCGCCGGGACTCTCCGGTGATAAAGAAAAGGCATGAGAAAATGAATCTGCGGCGCCTGGTGATCCTTTCTCCGGTTCTTTGCCTTCTGTCTTTCCCCTTGCTGCTTCAGCCGGGGGAGTTCTCGTTTCAGGGGCAGCTCAGCGGCTGGCTCAGCGGCGACGCCCGGGAACCCGCGTTGACCCAATTGGGCTTCCGGTATATTCCGGAATGGGCACTGACCGGGAACCTGGACAACGGCCTGACCGGGGACCTGATGGTATCCTTCGACGCCGGGACGGCGGCGAATTTCCGCCAGGGGGGTACTGGGATCGATGAGGATATCGATGCCTACCGCCTCTGGGCGCGTCTGGCGGGGGATCGTTTTGAAATCCGGGCGGGCCTGCAGAAAATCAACTTCGGGTCGGCCCTCCTGTTCCGGCCCCTGCGCTGGTTCGACCGTATCGACCCCAGGGATCCCCTGCAACGCACGGAAGGGGTCAAGGGCTTGCTGTTGCGATATTACTTTCCCGGCAACGCCAATATCTGGCTCTGGGGACTGACGGGAAACAACGATCTAAAGGGCTGGGAAACCTTACCCACAAGCAGCGGGAGTGTTGAAATCGGCGGCCGCCTGCAGGTTCCGGTTCCCGCCGGAGAAGCCGGCCTGACCTTCCACCACCGCCGGGCGGACACAACCACCTCTACCGCGACGCCGGTTCCCGTCAATGAAAACCGCTTCGCCCTGGACTGCAAACTGGACATCCGCATCGGGCTGTGGTTCGAAGCCACCCTGATCCGGAGGGATACGGACCTGCCGCTCATGGGGTACCGGCATATGTGGGTTCTGGGAGCGGATTATACCTTCCCCCTGGGCAACGGGTTGCATGTCCTGGCCGAATATTCCCAATCCGCCATGACCGACACCTTTTTGGGTTCCGGAGAAAAAGCGGAATTCCTGGGAGTCTCCGCGGGCTACCCGGCGGGGCTGCTGGACCGGGTATCCGCCATCTACTATTGGGATCACGCCAACCATGACCACTACCTGTGGCTGAACTGGCAACGCAGTACGGATAACTGGCAATTCCATTTTACGCTTTTCTTTAATCCGGAAAACAGCCCGGCCTACGGCACTCCCGGACGGGAACAGGTCTTCGCCGGCACCGGCTTCCGCATTATGGCGGTTTTCAACCATTAAAGATAAAGATGATTCAATCCAACCAGGAGTCGCGAACATGAACGTCAAAGACAACCACATGATCAAAACCGTGGATGTACGCAAGATCTTCCCCATGGGCCTCACCACCCTGGTCGCCCTGGACGAGGTGAACCTGACCTTTGATCGCGGGGAGTTCGCGGGGCTGATCGGACCCAGCGGATCCGGCAAAACCACCCTGCTCAACATCCTGGGTTCCCTGGATATTCCGAGCGCGGGCAGCGCCGAAGTGCTGGGGCGCCGGGTGGAAACCCTTTCCCACAAAGAGGCGGCAAGGTTGCGCAATCGGCACATCGGCTTTATTTTTCAGACCTTCAACCTTCTGCCGGTGTACACGGTGTTTGAAAATGTTGAATTCCCCCTCCTGCTTCAGGACTTCGCTCCGGCCGAGCGGAAACGACTGGTCATGGACGCCCTGGAATGGGTGGGCCTGGCCGACCGGGCCGACTCCAAACCGGGCGAACTCTCGGGAGGTGAAAGCCAGCGGGTGGCCATTGCCCGGGCGGTGGTCAAGAAGCCTGAACTGGTACTGGCGGACGAGCCCACGGCCAACCTGGACGCGGAAAACTCCCACCATATCATGCGCACCATGGTCCAATTGAACCGGAACCTGCATACAACCTTTATTTTCGCCACCCATGACGAAAAGGTCATGGGTTACCTGAAACGCGAAATCTCCCTGGATGACGGCAGGGTGGCCCGGGACCGCATCGTGGAAGGAGGCAACCCATGACTACGCTGAGGCTGGCATTCCGCAATATCTGGGGCGCCGGATTGCGTACCTGGCTGAACGTTCTTTCCCTGTCATTCGCTTTCGTGGCCATTATTTTCCTGCAGGGTTTGTACAACGGCATGAGCACACAGGTGGAGACTGCCACCATGGCCGCCCAGTACGCCGGCGGTCAATACTGGCAGGCGGATTACGATCCGTACGATCCCCTGACTCTGGAAGATGCTCATGCCGCGCTCCCGCCGGCCCTGGAACAGCTGGTGACGGCGGG
>Ga0272441_10003012_pt1 | contig 33056 bp, 26 predicted proteins | sample SSMProp6N_FD_193582 | JGI IMG/M metagenome (GOLD analysis project Ga0272441, IMG submission 193582) | Marine sediment archaeal communities from Little Sippewissett salt marsh, Falmouth, MA, United States - SSM-Prop-6N | ecosystem: Environmental > Aquatic > Marine > Wetlands > Sediment ... | reverse complement strand
GTTCGTACACCAGCCGCCAGAGTCGGCCGAGCCACCGCGCGTCGACGTCCTCGACCTGCACCTCGTGCCGCGCGGGCAAGAACAGTGAAGGGCCCTGTCCCACCTCGGCCAGGATTTTCGCCGGTTCGATCCGCACCGCTTCGGCACACGCCTGCCGTGAGGCCGACGCTTCGTCGGCGACCATGTTCAGCAATAGCTGCTGACCCGCCTGCTGCCGGCCGGCGACCGCGCTGTGCGGCTCGCACACAAAACTGTCGACCTTGCTGCCCAGCCAGTGATAGCGACGGGCGTAACGGCTCTCTTGCGACATACCCTGTTGCACCACGCACCACCGGCCCTGCACGCTCCAAAAGAAGTTATGGTGGTATAACTGGTATCCGTCCTGCACGGCCGCACTGTCCACCTTGGCCGACATGCGCGACGCGTACACCAGCGGGGCTGGATCGACGCCCGTCCGCTCACCGATCTGCTCGATCTGCCCGGGCGTCTTGCGCGACGTGCCGCCCTTGCCCCCAGCCACGCAGATGCCCAGTTCGTCGCCCATTCGCAGATAGGCCTGACGCAACGCGCCACACGTAACCGTCGTCAGGCCCGAGCTGTGCCAGTCGAACCCCAGCACGCACCCGAACGCCTGGAACCAGACCGGATCGGCCAGCCGGGCAAGCATCTCATCGGCGCCGTGGGCATCGACCACAAGCTGCGTGATGGCCCCGGCCAGCCTCTCCATCCGGGCAAACAGCCACCGCGGGGCACTGCCCCCGTGTAAAGGCAGATGGGCGATGGCACGCTTCAAGGGCTCGCCTCCTCGAACATCCTGGTGGCCGGGAGTGCGATTATACGCGATCGGCTCGCGCTGTCGCCGCCATCGGCCGGGCCGCCCGGCCGACCGCCCCGGATGGTCGAGGCTTGCGCAAGTCGCTGAATTCGCTCGGCTTGCACTGCGCAATCCACGCAAAGCTCTTGCCTGCGGCTGCGGACTGACGTACCATTTTTGTGTCCCGACCGAGTGTGTCTGGGGAGTCACGACGATGTTACATCTCGCACGATTGGCGTTCGTGACGGTGAGTCTCGGCGCGCTGCTGGCTTCAACGAGCCCGTCGGCCAAGCCGACCACCGCCGCATCCCCGTCCGGTCGGTTCACCAAGGGCGTGATCATCCCCATCGAGGGCGTCATCAGCGACGTTACCCTCGAAAGCCTCGAACGCAGGATGCAGCGTGCCATGGACGACGACGGCGCCGACCTGCTGATCCTCAGGATGGACACGCCGGGCGGGCTGGTGATCAGCGCCACCAACATCTGCGACGAGCTCAAGAACACCACCGAGGCCCACACCGTCGCCTGGGTTCGCCCCCAGGCGCTCAGCGCCGGCGCCATGATCAGCGTGGCCTGCAACGAGATCGTGGTGGCCAATCGCAGCAAGATCGGTGACTGCCAGCCCATCATGATCGGGCCGCAGGGCGCCGCCGCCGCGCCCGAGGACATTCGCGCCAAGGTGACCAGCCCCATACTCGAGGAATTCCGCGACTCGGCCCGCCGAAACGGCTACGACTTGCTGCTGTGCGAGGCGATGATCCAACCCGAGATCGAGGTGTTCTGGGTGGAAAACACCGAAACGCAAGAGCGCCGTTTCGTCCAGCGACAACAGCGAGATCACTTGTTCGGCCTCGAGGCCACCGAAGCGCCGACCATCGTGAAAAAAACTTCCGTTGAGAGCGAACAGAGTCTGAGCGGGCCGAGCGCGAAGACCGAAACGATCGTCCAGCAGAAGGCCGGCCAATTCGTCTCCGACGAGCGAAGCATGACGGCGTGGCGCTACGTCAAGTCGGACCCGTTGCTGGGCGAGGTCACTCAGCCGATCGTCCCGCACACCGAGCTGCTGACCATGAGTCAGGATCAGGCGATCGCCTTCGGTTTCGCACAGCACAAGCTTTCGACCGAGCGCGAGTTGGCCGATCATTACGGCTTGAGCGAGCCGCTGGTCGAAGCAGGCTACACATGGAGCGAGAAGCTGGTCGAGTGGCTGACCTCACCGGCGGTGCGTGCCGTTCTGATGATGGTGATGCTGCTGGCCGCCTACACCGAGTTCAACACACCGGGCGTGGGTGTGCCCGGCATCGTTGCCGTCGCCTGTCTGGCCATTTTTCTCGGCGCACCCTATCTGACGGGCCTGGCCGATGTCTGGGAGATCCTGCTGATCGTCCTCGGTGTGATACTGCTGGCCGTCGAGATCTGGGTACCGGGCTTCGGGGTGCCCGGTATTGCCGGTCTGGCGCTGATCTGCTTCGGAATCGTCGCCAGCTTCGTCGGCCCGGAGATGCCCAACCAGCCGCCGTTTCACTGGCCCACACTCGACTACACCGTCGACGCCCTCAAGACCGGTGTATGGGTATTGCTGATTGGTCTGGTCGGCACGGTCGCCGGCGCGATCGCGCTCAGCCGTTACCTGCCGAAGATGCCCTACGTGGGGACCATCGTCGCCGCGAACCCCACCGCGGCCAGCGTCGCCATGGCCGACCCGTATCCTGATGACGTCACGCATCCCGGCGCCGTCGGCGTGGCCCAGAGCATGCTTCGACCGGCCGGCAAGGCGAGGTTCAACGATATGTTGGTCGACGTGTGTACCGACGGGGAGTTCATCGAAAGCGGCGCCCGCGTCGAGGTCGTCGAACGCCACGGGAATCGTATCGTCGTGCGACAGGTCAAAGGGTAGTCATGGACCAACTCACCACGGCTATCATTCTTCAAGCCGTCGGCATCGCGCTGTTGGTGCTGGAAATCTTCATCCCCTCACACGGCGTGCTGAGCCTGACCGGACTGGGCTGCCTGATCGCCGGGCTGTATGCGGCCTTCGGTGTCAGTGCGACGGCGGGCTATGTGTCCTTTTTCATTGCACTGTTGCTTGTACCCGCGATCGCGGTGACTGCGGTGAAGGTGTTTCACCGCACGCCGTTCGGCCGACTGATCTCCCCGCCCAATCCCCGATTGACCCAGGCCGATACCAGCGTCGACGTGGCCGACATCCAACCGCTGGTCGGCAGCGTGGGCCGCACGATCACGCCGCTTCGACCGGTCGGCACTTGTGAATTCGACGGACGTCGCGTAGAGTGTGTAGCCGAAATGGGACTTATCGAGGCCCATGAGCCCGTTCGGGCTGTTCGCATCGACGGGCGTGAGTTGGTCGTGGCCCTGTGCAAAGAGGAATGAACCCGGCCGACCTGATTCGTGTTGGAAATGCCGCTGACCCATTTACCGACAGGGGTATACGAGATGTCATCTACACCGTTTCTGCTGGCTGCCGGCGTGACTTGGCAGTGGATCGTCGCGATCGTACTGGTCGTCATCCTCTTTATCTTCCTGATCGTCATCGGGCAGTTCTTCGGTATGTGGCTTCAGGCCTTCATGAGCCGGGCGGCTGTGAGCATTGCCGACCTGATCGGTATGCGCCTGCGAAAGGTCGATGCGAAGGTGGTCGTGCTGTCCAAGATCCGTGCGGTCAAGGCCGGCCTGAGCATGGGCACCAACGACCTTGAGACGCACTATCTGGCCGGCGGCCATGTGCCCAGTGTCATCAACGCGCTGATCGCTGCCGACCGCGCCAAGATCGAACTGCCGTGGAAGACGGCCTGCGCGATCGACCTGGCCGGTCGCGACATCCTCGAAGCCGTCCAGACCTCGGTAAACCCCAAGGTGATCGACTGCCCGAACCCGGCCAGCGGCCGAAACACCATCGACGCCGTCGCCAAGGACGGCATCCAGGTCAAGGCCAAAGCCCGCGTCACCGTGCGGGCCAACATCGCCCGGCTGGTGGGCGGGGCCACCGAGGAAACCATCATCGCCCGCGTCGGCGAGGGCATCGTCACCACCATCGGCTCGGCAGGCACCTACAAGGACGTCCTGGAGAACCCCGACGCGATCAGCAAAAAGGTGCTCGACAAGGGCCTCGACGCCGGCACGGCCTTCGAGATCCTCTCGATCGATATCGCCGACGTCGACGTCGGCGAGAACATCGGTGCCAAGCTTCAGGCCGACCAGGCCGAGGCCGACAAGCGGCGATTCCAGGCCGAGGCCGAGAAACGCCGAGCCATGGCTATCGCCCGTGCCGCCGAGATGCGTGCCCAGGTCGAAGAAAACCGCGCCAAGGTCGTGCTCGCCGAGGCCGAAGTGCCCAAGGCGATGGCCGACGCCTTCCGTTCCGGCAACCTGGGCATCATGGACTACTACCGCATGCGAAACATCCAGGCCGATACCGCCATGCGCGACTCGATCGCCGGCGATGAGAAGGACGAAGGTAGACCGGGCGAGGGTACATAGAAGAAATCAACCTAGTACGCCGGCCGTCCGCTTGACCGGGCGGCCGGCATCGTGGTGAGTGCGTTGAATTTCGATTCCCTGGCACAGATCTTGGCCGACCGCGACTTCGGCGACCTATTTCAGTTCCTCGTAGCTGCGGCCATCATCATCGTCTCGATGCTGGGCGGCGTGCTCTCCAAAGTCGCCCAGAAGTACCAGCAGAAAAAGGAAGAGGACGAGGCGCCACGCCCGGCCCGAAAACCTTCGCCTACCCGACAACCCACTTTGCGCGAACGTCCGGACCGCGTACCCCGCCCGGCCAGACCGCCCCAGCCGAGGCCCGCCCGCCCCGTCGCACCCGCACGACCTGCCGTCAGGGCTGAGACACCCACCGGACTTCCGCAACGAGGTCCCGTCTACAGGACTACCCCGAGACCGAGGCGTACAGTCGCGCAGCGTCCTGCCGGCCGCGTCGAAGCTCAGGTGGTTGCTGCCGAGTCGCCCCAACAGGAGACGCTGGGCACGCTGACACCGTCGCTGCGCGCGGAAGAACCGCGCCGCCACCGCCGCCAACCGATCGAGTGCATCGTCGGGCGGATCACTCTGCCACGGAATCGCTTGCGCGAAGCGATCATCTTCCGCGAGTTGATCGACAGACCCGTCGGTCTGCGCGATGATCAACTCTGGTGGCCGCACTCTTATCGGTAAAGCGCCAAGCCACTCCGCTACCCGCAGCAATTCGTGCGAACAGTGAGTCCGTTAACGCTGCGCTTCGCTGCATGGGATCAGCGATCGGTACTTTTCTGCTGCGCAGCATACGGGTTTATCCCAGGTTCGCCGCGCGAAAAAAAAGTTCACAAGTTTTATCGCTAAGCCAACTTGCCGGCTCTCTGCTGTGTTGTATATTTAGGGCGGCAGAGAGATCTGCCAAGACGACTCTCCCCGAGGCGGCCAGATAAGACAAGTTGTGTGCAAGCTCCGGAGTCGGGTGCCAATTTCCGGACGCTGTTGTTTGCACGGGTGTACCAGGACCGTCGGGCTTGCCCGAATCGCGCCGAACTTATCGGCCGACGGGACGTACAAGCTGTGCGGATCAGGTAGACGGTCCACTCCAGCCCTCGGAGGCAAGGAGTCATAGGATGACAGACGCAACGACCGCCACAGCGGTTCACCAGATGGAGCCGCAAGTCAGGCCGCCCGTCCCTTCCTGTCTCAGCAGGCTCGATCCCGCCGATCGCGCGTTGCTGATCAAGACGACTTGCGAACCCGTTGAGTACATTGCTCATCCGACCTTCCACCGCCGCAATGCGGAAAAGCTGCTGTTCGGCTCCAACGGGAAGCAGGATGATCGATCCACCCGAGGGGCGGCGAGCCGGCCGGTGCACAGTCGGACCAATGCGGCTCGCGGCAAGACCCCGGTCACCTTCACCACCGACCAGGAGCAGCAGGCCTTCCAGCGATACAACTATGCACGGCTGCGCGTCTTCCGCACGCTCGAGCAGCACGCAGGCAAGCGTCTCAGCTCCGCCGCCGTCAGGCGATTGCTGCTCTGGCAGAAGCGCGCTCTTCAGGCCCGTGCCGAAATCGTACAGGCCAACATCCCATTGGTGCTGGCGATGGCCAAGCGAAGCCGTCTGGCAAGCGTCGATTTCTCCGAACTGGTGAGCGAAGGCAATATGGCGCTGCTTCGCTCCGTCGACAAGTTCGACACCAACCGCGGCTTTAAGTTCAGCACCTACGCCTGCCGGGCCATTCTCAAGAGCTTCAGCCGCGTCGCCATGCGGTCCAGCCGCTACCGCACCAGGTTCCCCGTCGAGTTCGACCCGGCCCTGGAAAAAAGCGACTACCTCGAAAGGCAGCGCGCACAGGCCGAGGATGCCTACGTCGACGAACTGCGAGATATCATGGCCAGCAACGAAGCCGAGCTCAACGACGTCGAGCAAAAGGTCATTCGCGCTCGCTTCGCTCTGGACACGCCGATCAGCAAAAAACCGATCCCCATGACCCTCGAGCAGGTGGGACGGATCATCGGCGTAACGAAAGAGCGTGTCAGGCAAATCCAGAACCGAGCTTTGGGCAAACTGCGGGGCGTGCTCGAAGAGGCTATCGTCCCCGCCTCATAAACAAAACAGTTAGCAGTGTCTCCTTCCAAAACGCAGCGGCGCGAGTTTCCCCCGACTCGCGCCGCTTCTTTTTTCGTCGGACCTGCCCGACACCCGCCTACCGAGGGCCCTGAAGTCGACCGAACCGCTCGTGCAGGTCGGGGCGCCGTCGCTGAAGCTCCGCCTCGTTGTCGAAGTGCTCGGTCAGCTCGTCGGGGCCGCGGCGAGTCGTGACCGTGATTCGACCGTCCGGATGCACCTCAAACCGTACCCCATCAGCCGGCGGCGGCTTGCGCCAGCGATCCACCAGCTCTTCGGCCCATCGACCCATCTCTCGCTCGAGTTGCTCGGCCTTCTCCTGATACTTCTCGATCTGCTCCTGAAGCTCGCGCTCGGTCAGGCCCAGTTTCTCGGCGCTTTCCCGAGCACGGTCCAGCAACTCCTCCAGCTCCCTCTCGACTTGCTCGCGATCCGGCCACCAGTCGCGACGCCATTTCATCGGCGGCGGTTCCTCCGGCTTCATCCGACAGTAGATCTCATAGGCCTCCGGATCCTGATCGCGCAACGCCTCGGGACCGTCGAAGCTGCGTTCACTCGTCTCGGACGATCGCCCGTCCTTCGTTCGCACCGATCGCCTCACCGTGATGTCTCCATCGGCGCCCACGTCGACTTCGATGACCTGATCGCCCTTCGCCACCAGGCCCTTCCGTACCGGCGGACACGATGGGTCGAGGTGCTTTGGACGTATCTCGAACGGGCGTCCGCCATCACCGCGGGGCCGCATAAACCGCTTCAGTACGTCCGGATCGCCCCAGCCTCGGGGCTCCGGAGTCTGGTACCCCCGACGCCGCAGTTGATCCATCAACTCGTCGTACTCTTCGATCCGCCACCCTTCAGGCCCGTAGCGGTACATTTTGCCTCGCCAGTCGGGCGACCCCGGCCGGAACAGAGCGTCCGGCCCATGGCGGTAACGCAGTTCGCGCTGGTCGGGCCTGTCACCCAGCTCCACCCGTAGCGTTTGCCTCTTCGCGCCGCGGTACACGGACAGCTCCATCGCGTCTCCCGGCCGACGCACACGCACCATGTCGATGAACGGCTCGGGATCGCCGGCAACCTCTTCCCCATCCGCGGCAATCAACACGTCGTGCAGCCGCAGCCCCGCTCGATCCGCCGGGCTGTCCACCGCCACGTCGGCGACCATGAGCCCCTTACCCTCAAGGGTCAGTTGATCGGCCACCGGGGGCGGCACGGGCACCACCACCACCCCCAGCCATGCCTGCTCGGCCACGGAACTCGCCGCAGTCGCCGAACACACCGCTACCATCGCCAAAACCATGCTCGCCCGGTTCATGACCCGACCTCCCGCGCCTGTAGCGCGATCTAAAGCTCGCCCGACGCCGTCACCACCCGCCAATCGACCTGATTCCGTTCGAAGACATAAAGGTCCCCATTCCTCTCATCCAGGATGCCGAAGTAGTCGCGCCGATCGCGACCCCTGTCGCGGTCCGAATCCGCCGGGTCAACAAGCTGCGAACTGCCCACGCCGGCCACGCCATCGTGCGCCGCTGCCCCACCGGTGTCCCCGGAATCGCCAAAGTGCCCCAGCGGCCACAGCAGTAGCAGTACAACAGCCGCCGCCGCACCCCACCCCAACCACGTCGCCGCCCGGCGCCGGCCTTGCGGTACCGCTTTCGCCGTTGCCGGCCCGATGATCAGTCGCTCGATCGCACCGGCCGCCATGGCGTCGTTGCTGCGGTACTCATGCCACAGAGCCTTGGCGGCCGCATCCCGCGCCAGCACGCGCCGCAACTCGGCCTGCTCCTGCGGGCTCGCCTCGCCGTCCAGAGACCGCACGATCAATCGTTCTGTCCGCTCGTCTACCGAGCCCACGTCGTTCACCTCAGTCTTTCAGACCTACCAGCGCCTCGCGCAACAGGCGTCGGGCCCGCACCAGTCGCGTTTCGACCGTCTCAGCCGGCAGGCCCAGCGCTTCGCCGATCTGTCGGTAACTCCAGCCCTCCAGATGCCGCAAGACGAACGGCTCGCGGTAAATGGCCGGCAAACCCCGAACGGCCCCGAGGACCCGCCGATGCAGATCTAACGCCTCGGTTCGCCTGCCCGGCTCGTCGGCAACGGCCGGCACGTCCTCGGCTCGCGCCAGCCCGCCGACCACCTCGCGACGTCGACCGTTCTGCCGGCCCGCGTCGAGCGCCACACTGCGAGCCACTTTCCACAGCCACGCCCGCCAGCGGTCCGGGTCACGCAGGCCCTTGATCCGCTGCCAGACCGCCAGCCACACCTGCTGGCTGATCTCGTCAACCGCGTCGGCCTCACCCACCATCGCACCGATCAGCCCGCGGACCCACCGCTCGTCGCGGGCGATGAGCATCTGCATCGCCGCCCGCTCACCACGCTGAGCAGCCAGCACCAGGGGCCGATCGGATTGGCCGCTACCTCCCTGCCGCATCCCGCTTCCTATCTTCATAGACGAGGCGGCACCTCACTACCGGTCAAGATTTCCGCCGTCCTCGAAACAACCCGCCCCCCAAGCTAATATACGCCTGTACAGAGCGATAGATTGCCCTTTGCAGCCATGACTCAGCAACCCCCGACCTTCGCCTGCGATGCCATGTGCGGCGGCCTGGCCCGTTGGCTGCGGGCCATCGGCTATGACGCCACCTTCGATCCGCACATCGAAGACGACGCGCTCATCGAGCACGCACACCGCGAACGGCGGATCGTGATCTCCTCCGACGGCAAGCTTTTCGAGCGTAAAATCCTCACCAGCGGCAACTTACCCGGCCTGTTCCTGCCCCGCGGCATGAGGCGGATGGAGCAGATTCGATACGTCGTCCGGGCCTTGAACCTGACGGTGGGACCGGCCAGGTGCATGAAGTGCAACGGTCGGCTCATCCCCGCTTCGCGCGAGGACGTGGCTGATATCGTCCCCGCTCGCAGCCTGATCTGGGCCGACGCGTTCTTCCGGTGCGAAGCCTGCGGCCGAGCCTTCTGGCATGGGACCCACTGGCGAAAGATCGACGCCCGGCGTGAGGAGCTCGCCCGTCTGACCACTCAGCCCGCCGATGGAGGCGGTTCCTCATAGCCAACGCCTGTGAACCTGATCAACCGAAGCCGGGCCACCACGTCGCCGATCGCGCCCCCATCGGCTACGCCGGCCAACTCGCGCCGTCAGCGGTGGGCAGACTGCTCGGGGTGGGAGCACCGTCTCGGCGCAAAAAAATCCAGGCTCGGGTCGCCCTATGTTGAGCATCCCAAGCCTGGGAGGGAGAGAGAGCCCTATCGGTGCCGCCCCTATCGGGCGACTTGCCGTTTTGTGCTTCGGGCCATCAACTTCGTCCGCCTCGGCCCGTAAGGGAGCAAACACATCCCTAATAGATCCGCCGTCGCAGTCCCACTTAACTCTCTCTAATACCAACCGCTGCCGGCGATCCACTCTCTCGCAAAGTCAGCGCCCTTACCGGAACAATCACAGGTGTCGTCAGACCAGGTACCTCAACGATGGCGAATTCGTCTTCTCTCGCGTTGCCATCACTGAGAAACATCACCTCGCCGGTCACCTCAAGCTCGCGACCCACATCGGTAACGACCTGCTCGACATCCGGGCAGGCGACCACACCGAGCCTGAAGCTGACACGCGACCCAGTTGTTGGGCGCGATCCATTCACCTACCTCTCCTTTTCCCCTCTCTCACTCATCTAGTAACAGCAAAGGGTGTGCCGCAGCTCACGAAGCGTCGAAGAACTTCGCGCACCTGTGTAAGCTCTTGAAAAGAAGCTACTTACGGACCGCCTTGTCGGTTGCGATGGTCGGCCGCCTTCATGCCCGCGTCGGTTCGGTGGGAAACATCTTTCACACCGAAGCATCACACCTATGCGCCCGCTGCCCCCACAGCCACCTTTTAACCGCGCGCAACAGCCGGAAAACCCGATTGCAGTACGAAGGAAAGCTTTTACACGGATGATGCAAAGATTTGCACACCCCGCGAGCTCGGGGGCGATAAGCCGATCAGAGATCTTCGGGCGCCAGTTTGTGCTTGCGGAGCTTGTTGTACAGCGTTCGACGCGTGATCCCCAAACGCCGGGCTGCCTGCGACTTGCTGCCGGCATGTTCACGCAACGCTTCGGCCAGGATCATGCGCTCGCACTCGTCCAGCAAACGCACCAGCGTCGCCGTCCCGCCGCGCAGCGCCCGCCGTACCGATTCGACGATTTCCACGGCCACATGTTCCGGCCGCTCCTGGCCGGGCGTGGCCACTACCGATTCGGGCAGATCGCTGAGCTCGATTCGCTCGCCACCACGCTTGAAGGCCAGCACCTGTCGGACCACATTCTCCAATTCCCGGACGTTGCCCGATCCGAGGCCGTCGGCCAGCACCTCGTACACGCGCGGATCGACTTCTTTGATCTCACCACGGTAGTAATGGGCGTACTTGCTCACAAAGTAGTCGAACAGCAACGGGATATCGTCAGCCCGGCGCCGCAGCGGCGGCACGGTCAGCGATATCACGTTGAGCCGCTGATAGAGATCCAGGCGGAACTTCTCCTCGGCCACCAGCACCATCAGCGATCGGTTGCTGGCTGCGATGACGCGTACGTCGACGACGTACTCCCGGTCCGACCCCACGGGCAGCACTTTCCCTTCCTGTAGGACGCGCAGCAGCTTCGGCTGGAGCGGCCGATCCAACTCGCTGATCTCGTCCAGCAGCACCGTTCCGCCATCGGCCGCCCGGAAGTATCCCGCTCGATCCTCGGTTGCACCGGTAAAAGCACCACGCCGGTGCCCAAATAGCGCACTTTCCGCCAGCGTGCCGGTGATCGCAGCACAGTTTATGACCAGGAACGGTCGGCTGTGCCGCTTGGGATCCATCCGGTGAATCGCCTCAGCCAGCAACTGCTTGCCCGTGCCCGATTCGCCTTCCACCAAAATGGGGACATCCGATATGGCCGCCGCCCGACGTGCCAGCAGCAGCACTCGGGCCATCTCGCGGCTCTGACCGGCAAAGCCCGTCTCGTCGAAGATCGTCCGGTCCTGCACCTCCCGGCTCTCTCGCCGGGCCGTTTCGTATCGACGTACCGCCTGGGTGAGTCGCTTTTCCAACGCAGACGGGATCTGCCCACGCGGCGCCTCCAGGAAGCTGCTCGCCCCCAACAGAACAGCCCTGCGGCAGGTGGCCAAATCCGCGTTGGGCTCCAGCAGCACGACGACCTGGCACTCGGGATTTGCGTTGCGGATCGACTCGAGCGCCCCCAGCGCGAACGCATCTTCTCGGTCGCCAGACGGTCCGATTCGGACCAGCGCCGCCGCGTAGTCCCTCCCGGAGCAAAAGGCCTTCAATTCGTCAGGCACACCGACGCCCGTGACGGCGAACCCACGGTCGCGCAGTTCTCGACCGATCTGCCTCCGTTCGCCATCGTCTGCATCGACAAGTAGGATGTACGGCTGCGAAATGAGCCGCTGCAATTCTCTCTCCCTCATCAATAGCCGGGCCCAGCCACTACATAGACGTGGCCCGCTCTCTCTCACCTATCTCCCACCGCAAAACCCGTGCCGAGGAGATGCCGCCGCGCGGGTGTGGCGCCCGGTGTATGTAAACCTTTGTAATATATAATCTTGCGCCAAAACCCGTGTCGCACCCAGCCCCGACCCGAAGCAACTCGTCACCCGGACACGTTGAGTTGACTCAACGTTGGGGCGATAAGATGGCCCCACCTCGGTCTGCAACCTTCGATCTGGTAGTACCTTAAGGCTATGTTGTCTTCCAGAAACGCTGTTGCCCGAGTCCCCGTTGGTCCTGGACGGTTCTAAAGGGCCCCCGCCGGACTGTCCGATAATGCCATTGGCGCGGTACTGGCGACCGACCACACGTACGTGGAGTGTGCGCAGATGGCTGAAGTCCTCGATCAATCCGAGGTTGATGCGCTGCTGGCAGCGGTAGACACCGGCGGGCTCGCCGAGCAGGCCGACGCCGCTACCCGAAGCTCGGGCGCCGTGGAGGTGCGCACCTACGACTTCAAGAGGCCCGAGCGCGTCAGCAAGGACCAGATGCGGGCGATGGAAGCGCTGCATGAGGGGTTTGCCCGAAATTTCGGGGCTAGTCTCTCGGCGTTTTTGCGGACCATTGTGGACGTGCGCGTGGCCACGGCGGAACAGCTTACCTACAGCGAGTTCATACACTCGTTGCCCACCCCCACCTGCTTCCACGTGTTGGAGGCGCCACCGCTGGAAGGGCAGCTCTGTCTGGAGATCAGCCCCCTGATCATCTACCCGGTCATCGACCGGCTGCTAGGCGGATCGAACGCCGAGATCTTCATACCGGAAAGGCCCCTGACGGACATCGAATGGCGCCTGGTCAGGCGGATCACCGACCGGGCACTGGCGAACCTCACCGAGGTATGGGCCAATCTTGTCCAGGTCGAGTTCCAGCTGAAGGACACCGAGAGCAACCCACATCTGGTTCAGAACGTCGCCCCCAACGAAGTGGTCGTGGTGGTGGGGTTCGAACTCAAGGCCGGCGCCCGAACCGGTACGATGAGCCTATGCATCCCGTTCAACGTCATCGAACCGGTCATGGGCAAGCTCGCTACGCAAAGTTGGCTGGCTTACCGTCGAGCGGGAGCCACCACCGATCACATGCAGCGCATCTCGCACAGTCTGGAGATGTCGGCCGTCCACATGCGGGCCCTGCTGGGCCAGACCGCGATCCGCGTACGCGAGTTGATGGCCCTCCGGCCCGGCGACATCATCAAGACGGCCAAGCCCGCCTCCAGCGAACTGGTCATTCAGGTTGAGGGTAAGAACAAGTTCGCCGGGCGTTTGGGCAGACACAAGGGCAAACGAGCCATCCTCATCACGCGGCAAGCGCGGCCGAACGAGCGCATCTAGTCGCCCGGACCGGGCCGATCTTTATGCTCCAGATGGTGGTACCATTCGTGCCCAGGATGGATCGGGCGATGCTGGTCGAACAGCGAAAGGTTGAGGGCGTGCGCTGCCCGTGCCCCGTATGTGGCGACGTACCTGTCAGACGACACCACGTGGTGCGCGCCGAAGCCGTGGCCGTCTGCGGGGGGTGTGGCACGTGGTATCGCGTGCCACGTCCGACCCGCGACGAACTGGCCGCCATCTACGACCGTCAGTACTACGACTCGTGGGGCATCGATCAGGACGAAAGCATTGCCTTAACCACAAAGGCCGCCACGTTTCTGCCCGTACTGCGGCACCTGGAGGTGTTGTGGGGTCTTCGCGGCGGACCCCGTCGCCTGTTGGACGTGGGAGCGGCCACTGGGGCTCTACTGTTGCTGGCCCGCGATCGGGGGTGCGATCCGTTCGCCGTCGAGCTCAATCCATTCGCGGCCGACTTCTTGCGACAGCGCCTCGGCTCCGGCCACGTGTTCGAAGGTGAGTTGACCGCATGCACCTTCGCGCCGCGTTCCTTCGACTGGATCACCATGACCGACCTGATCGAGCATGTGTTGCACGTCGATCAGACGCTTGCGGCGGCCGCTCGTCTGCTGGCCGATAACGGCATCCTGTGCATCACGACGCCGCGGGTCGACTCCCTTTCGCGTCGCCTGCTGGGGCGCAACTGGCTGCACTTCAAGCGAGAGCACATTCAGTACTTCACGGCGAACGGGCTGAGGCGGGCATTGCACCGCGCGGGCTTTACACACGTGCACGTGTCGCCGCATCGTAAATCTCTGACGTACGACTACCTGAACCGACAACTACACGTGTATTCGCATTGGGCGCTGACGCCCGCCGTGGCCGGGCTCGGCCGTCTGTTGCCCCGGTCGCTGCGGAGCATGGCCGTACCCTATCAGTGCGGCGAGATGCTTGTAACGGCCCGACCCGGACATCGGTGAAACAACTCGTGTCCGCTCGGCGCCCCCCACGCACGTTGTGGAAGGTGGTACCAGGCCCTAGACTACACGGAATGCTGCCGGCGTGTGTGCAGCAAACCGAATAGGGCGAACGGTAAGCGGTAGGCGCGGTTGGTTTGCCCGCCGAATTGGCTCACCGCCTGCGGGTAGAGAATGGGATGTCGAAGCGCTCGTCTGAACCATCCGGTATGCGCATGAGAGCCATGAAATGGGTCGATCATTGGATCGGCCTGCCCTTGTGTTTCGTGCTGGGTGCGATGGCGAGTGTCGCCCGTGCCATTCTGCCGAGGCGCAAACGCGTCGTGTCCGACACGGGGATGCTCGTGGTCATGAAGTTCTTCGGCCTGGGCAGCATCCTCGAAGCGGCGCCGCTGCTCAGGGCGATTCGCCGGCGTTATCCGCAAGGCCGTGTGGCTTTTCTGACATTTGCTTCCAATGAGACGCTTCTGCGGCGGCTCGGCGTGTGCACCGACTTGCGGCTGGTTCGCACCGGTTCGCCCGTCCAGTTCGCGTGCGACGTACTGGGCAATCTGATATGGCTTCGTCGCCACCGAACCGAGGCGGTGGTGGACCTGGAGTTCTTCAGCAAGTTCTCGACTCTCGTGTCGTTCCTAACCGGGGCCCGCGTCCGCGTGGGCTACCACCTCAACGACTTCTGGCGCTACAGCCTCCTGACGCATCCGATCTACTTCAACTACTACCGACGTCTGGGAGACGTGTACGAGCAGGCGGGTCGCCAGCTCGACGTGCAGATTGCGGATCATCGTCTCGACCGCATCGAGCCGCCTCCGGACGCTCGCCGCCACGTCGTCGAGGCGCTGCGGGAGAGCGGCTGGGCTCCGGGCCGGCGACTGCTCGGCGTGAACGTGAACGCCAGCGATCTCAGCCGCGAGCGGCGATGGCCGATCGACCGGTTCGGCGCCGTCATCACCGAACTGTTGGAGCGGCATTCGGATCTGCACGTGGTGCTGACCGGCTCCCCTGCGGAGCAGCCCTACACCATATCACTGTTGGCGTACGTACCCGAGCCGCTTCGCGAGCGGCTGTTCGTCGGGGCCGGCTTGTGGTCGCTCGACGAGTTTCTGGCCGCCCTGCTGCTGTTCGACGGGTTTATCACCAACGACTCCGGGCCGCTGCATCTGGCCGCCGCCCAGGGCACGCCCATGGTGTCGTTGTGGGGACCGACGCGTCCGGGCTTCTTTGCACCACGGGTCGATTCCAATCGCATCCTGTACGCGGACTACCATTGCAGCCCATGCGTCAACATGTTCACGACGTTTGAGGGCATGTGGTGCAACCATCAGGCGTGGTGCATGGACCAGATCGAGACGGCGCAGGTCACCGAGGCCGTCGAAGCGATGCTCGCCGACGCCTCGCACACCCGAAACGTGCCGGAAGAGCTGTCCGACGTCGAAACGAGTTAGCTTCACCAACTAGACGGGAATATTCTCATGGTCGATTCTGAAGGCAAGAACGACGCGAAGATGGAAGCTCTGTCGCACCCGGACGCGTCGCCGACGTTTCGACGGGCGTGCGACGTGGCTGCGGTCGTGGTGGCCGTCGGCGCACTTCTGATGCTCTGGTCCTTACGCAACAAGCCGGTCACCTGGCCCGCCGATCACTTCAGCGACATGCATGCGTTGATGTCGGGGCAGAACTTCGCCGAGCACGGTTTCTTCCGACTACGGTTCCTGCCGGTCAACTACGTCGGCGACATCGGAGACAACCCGTTCTACTATCTTCATTATCCACCCCTGCCGAACGTCGCCAACGGCATTCTGCGGGTCGCAGGCGTCGACTCGGTGGCCGGCATGAGAATGGTCAGTTCGCTGCTGTTCGTGCTCGGCCTGTACGCCATGTACCGGGCCTTCGCCGGAGTCATCGGACCGTTGGCGGCCGTCTGCGGCATGGGCTTTCTGTCACTCAGCTCGTACACCATCTCGTACGGGATGAGCCTCCACACGCACACGTACAACATGCTGTTTCTGGGGTTGTTCCTGTGGCTGTTTCGACGTGCCGTCGACGACGAGAGTACATCGGTCCGTTGGCGCAGAGCGACCTGGGCAGGCTGCTGGGCGGTTCTCGTGCTCGCCTCGCTCACCAGTTTCGAGTTCATCATGTACGCCCAGGTCTTCGCCTGGCTGTACGTGCTCGCCACCGGGCGGATTCGCACCCGCTGGCCGGCGCTGGTACTGCTGGGTACGGCCCCGGTGTTCGGGGTGGCTCTGCATTTCCTACAGAACGTCTGGGCTGTGGGCTGGGCGGCCGCATGGGCCGACAAACTTGGCTTCGGTTTCTGGGGGGACAAGAGCAGGTGGGACTTCTCGAAGCGCCTGCCGGACCTTCTGTTGTCGTACAGCTTCCGCGCCTATCAGTGGCCATGGACCGTGTTGCCCGTCTTGGGCGTGGCCTGTTTGCTGCTGGCCGAGCGAACTCGCGCGGCCGGCGTCAACGTGCGCCGAGCGGGAGCCATCCTGCTGGCCTGCCTGCTGGCTCCACTGGCGTGGTATCTGTTTCTTCCGGGGCATATCGAGTCGCATCCCCATACGGCCAACCAGATGCTTCCGCTGGTGTGGATAGCGATGGGCGGCGCCTTGGCCCTGGCCGTATACGCTCTGGGCCGGCGCGCGACGACGTGGCCGCTGCGCACCGTCAGCGCCGTCGCACTCATCGTCGTCCTGCACACACAAATACGTGGCGTCTGGCGCCATGCTTCGCACAGCAGCACGTTGCCGACGACCGTGATGGCCGAAGCCCTCGGCAAGGCCGACGTCCTGCCGGACAATGTCGCGGTCGTCTTCAACACAGCGGTGGCTGCCCAGTTCGCGTATTACATCGAACGACCGGCCTGGCGATGTCCGTCGCAAGGTGTGCAGTTTCCCGACGCGCTGCCGGAGTTTCGTAAGCACGTACCCGAAGGTCACGAACTCAAATACTACGTTTTCTTCGGGGCGCCGGGGCAGTACAAAGACGTATTTGAGTACCTGGCCAGCCGATGTCCCGGCAGACTGATCCAGGTACCGGGATTGACGAACCCCCAACGCTACATCATCCTCTTCGACATCACGGAGCTGCACAAGCCGCCCGAACAGCGCCGCCCGCTGCCATCGGGCCTCAAGGAGGCCCAGCTGCGCGGGCGCTTCGCGCCATGGAACATTCCTAATTTTGGGCAGCTCGTTCAGCAGGCCTGGAAGAATCAGACCGGACAGTAGAAATCCTCGCGATGCGAGTGCAGCCGCCCTCGACCGCCTGCAAGGCTGTCAGCCTGCCGTACCAGCCGGAAGGGGCGCCCTTAGGGAGCGGCATCCGGTTCGCTTGGCTTCGTACAATGCGTCGTCGGCCAGGCGAATCAACTCCGGCAGATCGGTCGGCTTGTGGGCCTCGAGCGAGGCCAACCCCACGGAAACGGCCATCGGATGCCCGGGAGCGGGCAGAATCTTGGCCTGTTGGGCAAACAGCGCCGTGACACGCTCGGCGATCTGATCGCCTTGCTCCAACGACGCAGCCGGCAGAATCAAGAGAAACTCGTCCCCACCGTAGCGCGCGGCGATGTCCGTCTCGCGAACGGCGTGCCGCAACAGGGTCCCGACGAAGCGCAGCAGTTCGTCCCCCGCCTGGTGGCCGAACGTGTCGTTGAACCGTTTGAAGTGATCCAGATCCAACATCGCCAGTGTCAGGTCCTGCCCGGCCTGGCGCTGGGCGTCGAATATCTCCGGAAGCCTGCGGTCGATGAATCGCCGATTGACCACGCCGGTCAGCGGATCGTGCCACGCATGCCGCTCAGCCCTTCGAAGGGCCACGCTGATCTGCCGCGTGCGGGCGGCCACACGCCGGTCAACCGTCCGTTCGAGGTGCTCGGTGCGGGCCTCGCACTCCCGCAGCTTCCGGTCTGTGGACTGCACGGCACGGGCAAGACGCCCCATTACGTCGCGGCGCCGGCTCAGTTCCGGCGGCACCGAAGCAAAGTCACCCGTAAGGCAGGCACGCGCCAACGTGCCAATGGGATTCACCACGCAGCGCACCAGCCACCAAACCGTAACCGCCACCATCGCCACCGCGATGGCCGCTATAGCTACAGGAAACAGCCACCAGGGAGGCGGCAGACCGGCGCCCGCGTCGAACAGGACGCCAACGTAGCCACCCGCCCGCGACCGGCCCGCATCCAACGGCATGGTGACCAGCCAGGCGCCCGCCGGACGCCCTTCACTTGAGAGGTCCGACAAGTCTGCGCGGCGAGCCCCTTTGCTCGGGTGGGTCTGTTCGGCCACCTGGACGAGCAACGGGGCCAGTTCACCCCAGTCGGCCGCCAAAGCAGCGACCTCGCCATCTGGCCCGATAACCGTCAGTCCGAGAACGATTCGGCTGCGCGTGGCCCGTTGAGCCCACGCCTCCAGACGGCCCTTATCAGCCCCGGCGGCGACCTCATCAGCCCCGGCCGCGAGCAACTCAGCCATTGCCATCGCCTGTGTACGCGAAAGCGGCTGGGTTGTTGCCGACGGCACGTAGGCATGCAGTGCGATCGCCGAGGCCGCAACGAAAGCCGTCGCCGCCACCACGTTCCAGAAAAGCTCGCTATGGAGCGATGGACCTGCCCTTGGGGCCATGTACGTTCCACGATCGGCGTCTGTGCTTTATCGGCCTGGGGGGGCCGACAAGTTACATCATGTTTACAGGGCGAGCCCGGCGTGCCGACAGGACCGTCTGGGCGCCCAAGCACCGTAAGTCGCTACGGCAAAACGTTTTAAGAAAAACGACCACTTGACGCCAATTATGGCTTGACGCTGCCTGAAGTTTGGTGTAGGTTAGGTGTCGGCGTGGGCGGCATTTCGGCTGTCTGGGGGATGGTTGTTGACGTATAAGCCACTGGTAAACAAAGAGTTACCCTGTAGGGGCTGAGGGTGGCGATGTGCGCACCGCAAACGTCTGCGGATGCGCGGGGTTCTCGTACCTGCGCTCTGTGCGCAGAAATGGGGGTGTAAACGATGAGGCTTAGCCGAGCGGAAAGGGAGCAGTTGGTGCAGGCCAACATGCACTTGGTTCGCATTCACTTGAGCAGGAACGTGCGTCTGCCGCGTCAGCCCAGTTGTCGCGGCGATTACGAGGACCTTTTTCAGGAGGGATGTGTGGCGCTGGTGGCTGCGGCCAGGAGCTACAGGCCCCAGGAGCACGGACCATTCGCCGGCTACGCTTTGTCGCGAATACGCTATGCGATCAGCCATCTTCTCTACGAGGGGTTCAGGACGGTGCGGATTCCCGCGACGGTCCAGAAGTCACTGCGCAGCCGGAATTTGCACAGGTCCACGTTGCCGAAAGAGGTCGAGCTGGCTTGGCCCGATGCGCTGGCCAACCGCAGCGCGGCGTGGCGTCACCGCCCGAGCGAGCCGACGATCGGCGACCTATGGATGTCATGCTATCAGCAGGCCGTCCGAGCGGCAGCCGAAAACCTGAAGCGCTCGCCGCGCTGCGCGCCGGACCGGGCACGACTGATCGACCGATTCGTGGAGGAGTATCTGCTGGTGCCCGAGCCGACGGCACGTACGGCGAAGCGTGACCTGGCGCGACAGGAGGGCTGTTCGGTCGGTCGAATCAATGGTGTGGAGCGTCAGCTTGTACGGGCGATTGCCGCGCGGCTCGAGGAGGACGTTGAGGCGCGGGAATTGCGGCGGTGCGCCGAAGGCATGGGGGGCGACTGGCGGCAGCCCGCGGACGATGGGGTGCGGCGTCGGATCGGCGAGGCGGTCACCGATGCCTTTGCCGGGCAATTCGGCCGGGCCCGGCCCGATCGGCAAGGCGCAGCACTGCTGGCGATGCTCACGAGGATCGGTGTTGATCTACCTCGGATGGCGCGGGCCTGTCACCGCCGGCTGGACTCGTCGGGCCGGGCGGAGGCGGAGTCGGTTCTTGCGGCGGGCCTGGCGCCAGTTGGGGCAGCAGAGGCCGACGAAGCGAGGGCAGTTGGTTCGTGAGGCGCTGATACAGGAGGCGCGGCGGACTACTCAACAGCGATTCGAGATCACCGATCACCGAGCCGGTCGGATCGACACGCGGCAACCGTAAGACGCCGCGGAGGCGAAGCGAACGGGGCCAGCGCTGATCTATGGGATCATCTGTCGCCCGGTCGCTTCGTTGGAGGAACAGATCAAAGCGGGCGTTGACGTATTCGGCCGACGCCCTGGCGCCCACGCCGACGGGGGCCGCGATGCGCTGTGCATCGGCGATGGCGATGCGACGTTGCCCGATCCGTTCGTAGAGGACAAATTCCTGTTGTCGCCGCAGAAGCAGCTCACAACGATTGTTCGGCCCGGCCAGATCGGCAAGGAGCACGGCATCGGCGCCGACGACGACGGCCGTCGCGCCACGGCCCGCCACCAGGCAGGCGCCGCGATCGAATGCAACGGTCGACCCGATGATGTCGCCACGCTGGCCGCCCGCTTCGGCGCGAACCGTCAGCGACTGCTGCCCCCCGGGCAACACGGCATCGAGAGCCGGCGCCACGCCAGTGGCTGCGCAGCCGGCAACCGCACCGACGCAAGCTGCAAGGCCACACAGCACGTTGAGGACGAGTCTTGGCATCGAGTCACCGTTGCACGGTCAGCGACGGGCGCCGGATTGAACCCGGGACCGTCGGCCGCTGTCGAGTTGATAGAGCCGACCACGCTTGTTCTCGTGCAATAGGGGCAACGACAGCGCGTCGGAGGAAGTTTCGGTGACGATGTAGCCTGCGTTGAAGGTCCGCGCCAACTGGATGAGCGCTTCTTCGGATAGGTACGAGTACAGACCCCGCCGGCGGATGATCTCTATGGCGTCCTGTTCGGAGCTTCCGCTGACCCCTGTGCAGGCCCGGATGCGACGCTCCCATTCGAACAGGTCGGGCAAGTAACTACAGGTGATAATCCCGGGGTCCTTCCACTCGACAACGACTGCTCGCTTGCTATGGATTCTGAACCCCTGGTAGCGCGGTGGGGTGAGGAGCACGGCGTCGCGCGGCAGATTCTTGTCGACCCACTTCTGCATTTCGACCCAGTGAGGGTTCGGCAGGGAGTACGTGAGGGCAACAGCCTCGTCGAAGGGCACGCGATTGGACAGCAAAAACGCGAGGCGCTGCCCCCGCATTCCCACAAAGCTCATCACCGCGAGGACGACAAGGCCGGTGGTGATCCAGGCGTTTGACGTCGGCCACCGGCGCGCCTGGCCGATCAGGAGCATGACGGCGATGACCAGTACGGTCACGACAATGTTGTAGTCGAGTTCCTCCAGTCCGACGAACAGGGTCCCCCCCGTCACGTCGTAGCGAAAGTCGGTCCAGCCGGCCCAGGCCAGGATCGATCCGGCGACCAGCAGAATCACCGCGAAAGCCTTGCGCGCCGCCGGCGAGCGGCCGACGTCGGGTGCGAGGCCGATCAAAGGCAGAAGGGCAACGGCAGCCAGCTCCTGATTCGTGCCCACTCCCCAGGCGGCCAGGCAAAGCCCCGCCACGCGATCACCGAGGTCGGACGATTCGAGCAGCTTTGCCGCCCAGGCGGCGACGTAAAGCACCGCAATCAGGACGGCGAAACGTCCGGCCCGACCGAAAGGAAACGCCATCGTCGCGACGCTGAACGGCCAGACCTCGACCGCGAAGTACAAGAAGGCCAGGATCGCCAGCAGGACGAAGAAGGCGGCGAGCATCATGCGGTGGCGAGGTCCTGCTCGAAGCTTAAAGAAGCCGATCGCGCCGAGCGCCCACCAGGCGAACGCGGGAAGCCAGTCCTGCGGCCCCCAGGTGGAAGGGAACCGGTGATAGGGCATGCGGAAGCGGTAGATGAATCGTAAGCGATCGATTTGCTCGGAAGTCGTGATCTGGTCGGGCCCCACGGCGGTGAGGACACGATAGATCACCGGTCCGGCCAGGGCCAGCAGCACCAAGGGCGCAACGATGATCAGCCACCGGCGCGCGGGCCGATTGACCAGGATCATGATGCCCAGCACGCAGGCGAAAAACGCCGCACTGACGACGTGGATATTGGCCAACAGTCCGACCGCCCCAAACGCCCGCAGCCATTTGCCCTCCAGCCCCCATCGCCAGGCAATCAGCAGGAACGGCAAGACGAAGTTGGTATGACTGTAGGGGTCGATGGAGCCGTGGAGCGAGATGTAGATGCCGGCGGGTGACGCCTTGGTTAGCACGAGCATGAGCACGGCGATGCGGCCCGCGAGCACCGAGCCGAACAGACGCCAGCTCAGGCAGTAGACCGCCCAGCCCGTCAGGACGCACCAGACGGTGTCGAGTGTCAGCAGCAGGGCCTTGAGGCTGACGAAGCGGGCCAGGAACGCCACGGCGTACCAGAAGTAGCTGAGGAAGTGCTGATAGCTGCGAATGATGTAGTCGTGCTGGTACGTGGTGGGGTCTTGATAGTGATTGACCAGCGGCAGAAGGTGGGCGTGATTGACGCCGCCGTAGTTGTAGTGATAGGCGAAGCTGGTCAGACCCGCCACGATAAGGATCAACCAGGTCGCGGGCGAAATGGGGATGGGGTCGTCTGCGTGCTGCTCGACGGCTACGTTCGGCTGATGGCTCATGGGCACCCGGCAACCAAGACGGATCTAGACGGCCGGATACTACCGCGCCCGTGGTTGGGGCTCAATGTGGTCGTGGCGTGTGATCAGGTGCGTCACTTCTCGGCTCGCCGGCAGACGAAGATCAGGTCGTTGCCGGGCGGATAGGGCGTTCGCCGATAGTCGCCGAACAGGTGTTCGACGTATAGCCCCGCACGGGCAAGCAGATGTTCGGCTTCGGGCTTGAAGATGCAGCGCATGTAGAAGACCGCGGTGCTGGTCTCGACCGAGACGTCGGGCTGGTGAAGCTCGAATTCGAACTCGACGTGCTGCAACTGCCGCGCCTTCTCGTGATCGAGGATGCGAGACCGGCGGATCAGCCGGGTGCCGTCGCCGAACGTGACGTCGAAATCGGTAACTTGTTCGGACGGGAACGGGCCGGCGAGCATGCTGTAGCTGGGGTCGAACACGTCGAGGATGAACCTGCCGTCGGGCCGGAGGTGTTGGCGGACGCACCGCAGGCAGGCAAGCTGCTGGTCGGTTTCCAGCAGGTGCTGGAACGCGCGGAAGGGGACGATGATCAGGCCGAAGCGCCGACGCAGGGCGAAGTCGGCCATGTCGGCCCGCAGCAGCCGGACGCACCGGCGGGTGCGGTCGGGCTGGGCGTCGAGTTTTTGGCGGCCGATAGCCAGCATGGCGGGCGACAGATCGAGCCCGACGACGTCGATGCCCTCGGCGGCGATGGGAATGCAGACTCGCCCGGTTCCGCAGCCGAGTTCGAGCACCGGACCGCGGCTTTGCCGAGCGTAATCGAGGTAGAACTCCAGGTCGGTGCGGTCGACGTAGGGCGGCGTAAGGTCGTAGGTTGCAGCCAGATCGGCGTATTCGTCGGGCATGGTTAGCTCTGTAGCGGCGGGTCGAACGGGCGAATATTACGCTGATCGAACGTGGAGGTCAATTACTGACGGGACGGGCTACTCACCCCGGAAGATGAAATCGAGGACACGCGTCCCGGCAAGGGCGAACCGTTTGACGTCGTCGCCGCTACGGACACGGGCGAGGGATCGCACCATGTAAGAAGGTCGCAGGTAGAAGCGCCGGTACGCACGGCGAACGGCCTTTTCGAGTGTGTCACCCGTGACGCTGGTGAAGCGTTCGCTGAAGAAGTCCTGGGTGTGCAGGTTGCCGAAGTTGACGCTGGTTCCGTCGCCAAGTTCGGGCACCTGTTCGACCAGTTCGAGGAACAGCGGCGTGCCCGGATAGGGGGTGCAAATGCCGAACGACACGGTGGTGGGTTCGATCTCGGCGGCGAAGCGGATAGTGGTTTCCAGCGTCTCGGGAGTTTCCCCGGGCATGCCCAGCATCATGTGTGCGTGGGTCTCCATACCGACTTCGCGGGCCCAGGCGAAGGTCTGACGGGTCTTCTCGACCCGGATGTTTTTTTTGACCCGGTCGAGGATCTCCTGCACGCCCGACTCGACGCCGAATTTAATCAGGTGGCAGCCGGCCCGACGCATGAGCTCGAGCATGGGACGGTCGAGGTTACCGATGCGGGCGTTGGCGATCCAGGTGACATCAAGGCCGCGGGCGAGGACGCCTTCGCACACTTGGCGCGTGCGGGCGCGCACGGCGGTGAAGGTTTCGTCGCGGAAGTAGATTTCGCGGAAGCCCTTGCTGCGATAATGCGCCATCTCGTCGACGACACGCGCTGCCGATTTGAATCGCACGCGTGTGCCTCGGAAATAGGGCGCGATGCAGAAGGTGCACTTGGCCGGACACCCGGCGGAGGTCGAAACAGCTATATAGGGCAAACGCCTGACCAGGGGGTTGAAGTAGTGCACGTCGGGCGGCAACAGGTCGGTGTTGAGGAACGGAAGCGAGTCGAGGTCCTTCACGAAGTCATGATCGCCGGTAAGAACGACCTGGCCGTTGTCTCGATAGCCGATGCCGAGGCAGCTTTTCCAGTCGTCGCCCCCGCCGTCGCGGGCCCGCAGAAGATCGCGCAGAGCGAAATAGGGCTCGCGGCAGACCACTGCGTCGATCGACTCGTAGGCGAGGGTGCTCTTGGGCAGGAACGTCGGGTGCGAGCCGTAGACGACCGAGAACAGTTGCGGGTCCTGAGCCTTCAGGTCGGCCAGGACGTCTGCGTCCTCGGCCATCGTCATGGTGGAGGTGGTCATCGCCACCACGTCATGACCGCGGGCTCGGGCGAGCATCTGTTCGTACCGCAACGTTTCGCCGGCGGCGTCGAGGAAGGTAACCTGGTGGCCGTCCTGCTGGAGGATGGTGGCGATCAGGAGCTGCTCGAACGGCGGGACGGTACCTCCGCCGATGCGTTTGCCCTTGCACCAGCAGCCATAGAGGACGTCGCGCACCACGTTGCGGGTGAACTTGCTGGTTGGGTTGAGTACGAGGACCTTCACGAAGTCTGTCTCCCCTGCAACGCACCAGCCGAGTCGCCGCCCGACGCAGCCTCGTCAAGCTCAGAGAAGTCGAAGAATCGTGCCGAAGCCATGTAGGGCCGTTTGGCTGCACCCGTGACGAACATCTTTACCAGCAGTTTCCGCAGGAGCCGCGCTCCCCAGCCGAAACGGCCCAAGGTGACATTATACCCGCGCAGCATGATGAGGCGCACCGTGGTCATGAGCATGGCGAATCCTCCGGCAGGGAAGCGGTCAGCAGGTAGTCAATCGCCAGACCGATCGAGTAGCGGTCGTCGAGCCAGGCCGGCGAGATGGCACGTCGGGCCCGCAGCCCGTCGAGCAACCTGGTGCCGGCGGGGCAGCCGCAGAACACCAGCGCCAGGGGATACAGCCACTGTGTGCCGCGAGACGTACCACGGATATCGCATTGACCCTCAGGACCGACTCGTTGGTCCAGCCAGGCCACCGCACGAGCAACGGACTCGTGGCCGAGGATCGGCTCCTGCCGGGTCTTGAGGGCAGATTGGACCAGACAACTCAGCGTCAGGCTCTGGTAGCCGATGTCACCGCCGCCGTACTCGGGGAAGAATCCCTCGGGCGACTCGCTTTCGAGCAAGCGCCGGCGAACGCCGGCACCGGCGCGAACCACATCGTCGTCGTGCAGCCACTGCCCGACGGTGATCAAGGCCAGCGCGGCGGCGGCTCGCTGATTGGCCACCAGCGGGCTCTCGTTGGCTTGCAGCCATCGCGCCGCGCGAGCCAGCGGGGTCGCCAGGAAGCTCCAGTCGGCCTCGTCGGCCAGGCGCGAGGCGGTTTCGGCCGTCGCCCAGGTCGAGAAGGACGTGGCGCAGAAGGATCGCTCGTAGGGATACACCTCATGCACGCTGCCGTCACGATGCTGGTTGCCGACCCAGCACTCGACTGCGGCACGAGCCCAGTCAATCATGATCGGTCGGCCCCGGTAGGGGTTGGCGTCGAACTCGAGTTGATACGCGAGCGCCATCGCCAGGCCCGCCTCCTGATAGCGGGCATTCGCCACATCGAGGAGGCGATAGTGCCAGTAGGTGCGGTCGAAGCATCCGAAGGTGGCGCTGGTTGGATCGCGGTCGCCCAATCCGAGCAGGCGCGGCAGGTAGTCGATGGCCATTCCGCCCAGCAGCGGGCGGGCGGCGACTAGGGGGGACGAACCATGCATCGTGGTTAGCGCTTCCTGGCACATACGACAAAGGCCTCTTGACGGCCCACCATTCTAGCGATTCGAGTGGCCGACTTCAGCAAAACCCGCGCCGGCAATGCGAAGCCTGCCAGCCCGTAGCGCGTGATGTATCGCTCGTCCTTGAGCAGGCCGACGATCTCGAAGCCTTGACGTTCCAACAGACCGCCAAGGCTGTGAGGCGAGAAGCCGAGGATGTGACTGGTATTGAGAAACCGCGCCAGCGGACGCTTGATTCGGCCAAGCGACAGCCACGCCAAGGCCCGAGCGACCGAGGTGAACAGGCTTTGAAAGTTGGGCGTGGAGATGATGACGACTCCTCCCGGCTTGAGCACGCGGCGGACGTCATCGATCAGGGCAGCCGGTTGCGGGACGTGCTCGATCACCATCCAGAGTGAAACGGCGTCGAAGGAATCGGGCTGGAGCCCCGCGGCGTGCAGCGTGGTGGCACGGACGTGCTGAAGCCCGAAATGCTCCGTTGCATAGCGGGCCAGCGGGGCGGCCGGCTCGAGCCCGTAACGCTCGTAACGATCGTGGTCGAGCCGGGCCAGGAAATGGCCCTTGCCGCACCCGACGTCGAGGATCCGAGCGGGTAGAGGGACGTGGGGTTCGGCCAAGGTGCGGAAGTATCGTGTCAAGTCATCGGCCACCTTGCTTTCGACGTCGTCGACGGGGACAAGATAGTCCTGGTAGATGTCATGGTCGTAACGGGCTTCGACCTGCGCTGGTTGACGCCCGTCCTGCACGTAAGCCAATCCACACTTTCGACACTTCAGGGCCTGGTACTGGCTATAGCGAGCCAGGTGTGCACACGGCGTCTCGGTCTGACAGGCGGGGCACTCGGCGAGGGCGCCGACGTGGGCGTCCGCTTGAGGCAGGACCCGTCCGACCAGCAGCCAGCCCACAAACCCGACGGCCAGGTTCATAAGGTTCACGATGATGAAGGTAGCGGCAAAGGCCAGGGCGAGATCTCGCTGGACTCCCGCCAGGCCGAGAAACACCACCAGGGTTCCCTCCCTTATGCCCAGGCCGGCAATCGTGATGGGCAGCATCGCGGCAAAGGTGGCGGCTGGAATCACGGCCAGGAGGTACACATGTGGCACGTCGAGCCGCAGACCGCGTCCGATGGCCGCATACACCTCGAGTTGCAGGCCCCAGGTGACCAGCGTGACACACGCGGCAAGCAAATAGAACCGCCGACGTGCGGCGCGCAGCTCGGCGAACGTGGCCAACGCCAGGGAGCGGATACGATCGACCCAGCCGGGACGGATCCACCAGACTGCGGCGATGGCCGCACCCACGGCCACCAGAACGGCGGTCACCAGCCAGCCATTGGCGGCCCAGCCGATGTCGAGCTTGGGGCTGTCCGGTTTGCTTCGAACGAAGAACGCCAGCCCGACCGCTCCGTACAGCACAAGCACCGCCACATCGAAGAGCCGATCGAGGAGTGAGTTGAGCAACGTGCGCTCGACACGATGGCCGAAGCGGGAAAGGTAGCCGATCTTGGACAGTTCACCGACGTGGCCGGGCGTGATCATGCCCCAGAAGACGCTGGCCATGTAGATCACGACCAGTCGCCACCATTCCAGGCCCGTGATTCGCTGGGCCGCCAGCAACCAGCGCCATCGCAAGGCCTTGAGCAGGAAAACCGTCAACACCATGCTCGCAACCAGGAGCCAGTAGCGCGGATGCAGCCCGGCTACGTGTCTCAGTGCCTCGACGGGCTTGCACGTCCACAGCAGGTAGACCAGCAGCACGAGGCCGGTGAGACGCAGATACGATTTGACGTTGCCGAACTTCATGTGTCAGCAGGACTCCGCCGTTTTGCCGAACGAACCGGGCCGGGAGAAATCATACAGAACGGCAGCGGTGTGGTCGAGGCATGCGGATCTGACACGACGACGAAGTAGCATACCGTCGTGAAGGCACCCCCGTTGGAGCAGCTGGCCGACAGGACCGAACGGTCGATCCAGACAGGGCGGTGTCGCCGGCCGATCTCGACAGCATCGAGACGCCTACGTGTCGGAGTCTCCTGCTTCGGGTTCTTGCACGAAGAGTTCCATATCCTTCAGCCAGACGGGGCCGGGCGTGGGAAGGTAGACTCCGATACGGCAGCGCACCGCTTGCCGGCCCGGGGGAGTGCGGAAGAAGAACACCCGCCGATCCATACTTGCAGCATCGTCGATCTGCCCGACGGCGATCTTTGATTGCCGGTCGCTTGCGTCATAGAGGAAAACAAGGAAAGACAGTTTCTGTTGTTCCGGCACGCGAGCGGTAACGTCCAGCCGGTACCAACGGTCAGCTTGAAGGATGGGTGTATTGGGGTCGCTCACCGGACCCGGTGGACTGGTAAACCCTCCGCGCCCGGTGAAGAAGTATTGCCGGCGATGCTGGTCTTGGGGTGATTGAAGGCGAACAAGATTTGCCTGGCTGTTGGGGTCGGCGACGAGCACGTCGTAGGTGGGTCGATTCTCTTCGCCGGGCCAAACCAAGTTCCAGCCGTCGGGCAGCGGTGAGTTGCCAGAGCGTCGAAACGCCAAGTTGAGCAGGTCGGCTTGCGCGGCCGGCGACCAAGCAGGTTCGTCGGGCGACGTGACCTGGAAGATTTGCAGCGCATCGCGCCCGTGCGGACTCTGGTAGATCTCCAGCAGTCGCCAGTTGAGCGGGGGCGCATAGACGTAGTCGGGCCAGACAAACAGTCTCTTCTCCACCTGCCAGCGCAGATAGTGCCAGTTCAGCAGGACGTAGGCGCCCACGTCGGTGAGTGGGTCGTAGGCGCGCATGGCGGCCTTGTACCGATCGGCGTCGTCTCTGGACATCCAACCCATCTGACGAAGGTAGCTGATCTGTGAGGAGTACACGGGAATGTTTTCCGCTTTGATAATCGCCCGCCGGTACGGGATGGGAAATACGCGTTCATCCAGCTTCAGGCCGTTGAAGAAGTAGTCGGCCAAGATGGTTCGATGATCGGTGTGGAATACGTGATCTCCAGCGAGAGATTTGATGAATTGGTGGGCTCTTCGTTCATTGTCCTGACGACCACGATGGAACTGGTGCTGGGCGTGGATCGAACCGGCGACAGTTGCCAGGTACCACAGCCCCAGGGTCGCGGCGGCGACTTTGCGCAGGCGTGTGGTCGCCAGACGCACGACGGCGTCGGCCACCAGCAGCGCTGCGGGCATCGTGAGGACCAGGAACCTTCGTGGTGCGTAGGAATAGGTGAGTAGGAGCGAGATGAGGAAGAACACCAACCCCGTAAGAAACCACAAGGCCAGAATCCGGCGCCAGCGATCGCTCTTGAGCACGTAGATCAGGGCAACGACCACACCGATTGGCAGCACCCAATCGGCCAAGCCATTCGGCCTGGCTAGGTTCCCCCACCACCAAAGCATCTTGTCGATGTAGCCCGGTGCCTGGGTCGCGTCCGCCAAGAGGTTGACCCCCTTTTGCGCCGCCAGGCGGAGTGAGAACCTAAAGAACGGGTTGCCGGTGGCGGCCAGGTAGAACAGCCCTTCGCCGACCAAGCCTGCCACAAAGCCGATCAGGATCAGCGAGCCGCGCCAGAAGCGTCGCCCGGAAAGGAATTCGGCCAACGTGGCCACGCCGAGGAAGACGACCATGCCCAGGCCCACTTCCTTGGTCATCCAGGCCAGCCACGCGGACAGCCCGCAAGCCAGCAACAGGACGATCTGCCTGGTGTTGGAATTCGTTCTCAGGGCAAGCAGGAGCAGCAGCGCGGCCAGCCCCTGATAGAAGGCGAGCGGCCCGTCCGGAAACAGGATGGAGGAGTGAATGACCTCCAGTGGTGAGACAGCCACCAGCGCTGCCGCGATCCACCCGGCGGCCCGCGACAACACCAGGCGGCCGATCACCCAGGCCAGCACCACATTGCCCAATCCCGTCAAGATGGGAAACACGTACGAGGCGGCATAGCCGACGCCCAGAACGGCGTATACGCCCGCGATCGGCACGAACAGCCCCATGCGGAGGCGGACCACCGTACCGGAATCCCCGTCCATCCTCGAGAAGAAGTGACCGGGCGCGGCGGCAACCGCGTGCGCGCACTTGGCGGCCATCACATCATCTGTGCCCTGAGAGCCGACGAAGGCCAGCAACCGCAGTGCCAACGCGCACAGGAGCAGGGCCGACAGCGCGGCGGCTGTCACCCAGGGCCGATGCCGTGCCCTATGCTGACTGCTGATTGCCGTTTCGCCGTTCAAGTTCATATCCATACCGCACGCGACCCGTCAGGTGTGGCCAACACACCTTTGGCTGCGCCGCTGCCGGTCCCGAATGGGCATACCGGGAAAGTTGTAGGCAGCTTGGTTCGAATAAGAAACCTCATGCACACGTCGGCTTAAGCCCCACTCAACTTTCGGGTCATGAGGCAGTCGATCCGTCAGAGCAGTTCGCGAGGTCCCGCACCCGGCAACCACGTCCCGCGACGCGCCGTGTATATCGACGTCCGCGCGTGGTGTCAACATGGCGGGACCGACGCCGGCTCGGCCGGCGTGGCGTGCCACGACATCCGCGGGTCGCTTTGGGGCAACTCAGCGCGGCGCGTCGAATTGCAGCACGGTAAGCGTTCGATCACCGTCGACGACCTTGTGCAGGACTCGCCCGTGAGGCCATGAATCTTCTGCCGCGTCGGCAGCCAGTTGCGGGCAGCGATTGTCGTGGGAGTCATCGACAAGAAGCAGGTTCGCCCCGTGCGTGCGAGCGTGTTTGGTGAGGGTTGCATGGCAGCGTCTCGCCCGGCGGATTCGCGGCCAGGCGATGTGCGCCGACCGGGCATACCAGGGGCAGATGGCGTCGCGCGAGACAATGCGCTGGCCGGGCCCGACATGGTCAAGAATCCACTCGCCCGCCAGCCGCTCGGCGCGACGCGACGCCTTCAAAGCGGTAACGGCCCATGGCAGCGGTGCTGCGCAGACCGCCGCCGCCACGACGCAGACGACGATGGCACGAGTGCCTCGACGGTGCGAGACAAGGCGAGCCGCTATCGCCGCAAGGACCAAGGCCAAGCCCATGCCCGCCCAGGGCTGCCACAGCGCGCCGGCGGCCAGCAGGTAGCGTTTGGAGAGACGGCAGCCCACCATCACCAGCAGGATGCTGAACGCCAGCAGCAAACCCGGAACCCAATGCGAACGTCGACGGAAACAGGCAGGACGGCTGAAGACGGCATAGAGCCCCAGCAGAAGGCCGATGGGCCCGAGCGAGGCGACGATCGCCTCGACCGAATCGACATACGCCTTCGAGCCGCCGATCTGCCAGGTCTTGAGTTGCCCGTAGCGGTACGTCTGCTCGGTGATGGCCTGCCACAAGCGCACGGGCCAGGTGACCTGGCGAGAGTCGATAACCCATTGACCAGTCTGATGGTGCACCCACAACAGACGGGGCAGACACAATGCAGCCGCCGCCAGTGCCAGCAGCCCAACGTGCAGCAACCGGCGACGCCACATGCGCCGCCCATCGTCCAGAGGGAACAACAACAACAGCAACAGCACGGGCAGCGCGTAGGCGAAGCCTTCCGGGCGACTCAGCGCCAACATGGCCAGCAATGCACCGAGCAGCATGGCTCGCCAAAGGCGCGGGACATGCAGGTAGCCCACCAGCACCAGCGTCGTCCCCAGCAGCAGGGCGACGGTGAGCGTGTCGGGGCCGACCTCTGCGCTGAAGCGCGCCTGATAGGGGTGACAGGCCGCCATGGCCGCGGCGAGCAAGCCCGGCCAGGGGCCGAACAGCCTCACGCCCAGCGCGAGGACCAGCAGGATCCCGGCCATCCCTGCGGCCAGACTCACGAGCCGACACGCCAACTCGACGTCACCGACAAGCGTGGTCAGCAGTCCGGCGAGCATCGAATAGAGAGGCGGAATGGCTGCGTCGAACGCCTGGTCGAAACGTCCCTCACTCAGGGCCAGCGCATTGGGCAGGTAGTGGGCCGCCGCATCGCGCCCGACGCTGGCGGCGGCTGCGATCAACCCGCTGCGCAGCATGAGGGCCATGACGATGATGATCGTCAGAGCGACGACGTAAGCGCGCCTGTACTTGGCGGGCAGAAGCCTCGCTTCGGCATCCAGGCGCCAGGCCCGATCGCCTACCGCGTGATCGGATGGGTCGAGCTTCATTGTGACTTCGTCGCTCGTATGGGCAAGGCGACGCGCATACCGCAGTGCAAACGATCGTCACATGGTAGCCACGGTTCTGAAATCCGTCCATCGGAGCAAGGGGACCGCCTTGGCGGCGCCACAGTCGGGCGACGGGCGCACGAGAACGGGTCTGACCTGAGGCAGTGGAATACTCGCGCTTAACCGGTGGGGACCGTGCCGCGTCGCAACGAACGGTGCATGAAGAACCCGACGACAGCAACGACGACGTCGACGAGAATCTGGAGGAGACGCATGGCCACGGCGATCAGGGCAGCGCTCGCGCCGACGGCGGGTTCGAGAATCGTCAAGAGGATGATTTCTCGTACGCCCAGGCCCACCGGCGCGAAAAACGCGAGGAAGCCCAAGGTCTGAGCCAGGGCACCGGCGGCGATGCAAAGCGGCAGCCATCCGATCGAGACGTCGGTCACGGCGCGGGCAATCAGCC
>Ga0272441_10003011_pt1 | contig 33061 bp, 28 predicted proteins | sample SSMProp6N_FD_193582 | JGI IMG/M metagenome (GOLD analysis project Ga0272441, IMG submission 193582) | Marine sediment archaeal communities from Little Sippewissett salt marsh, Falmouth, MA, United States - SSM-Prop-6N | ecosystem: Environmental > Aquatic > Marine > Wetlands > Sediment ... | reverse complement strand
CTACGAGTATTTTGTTTACGACTCGCACCGGCACTTCAGCATCGCGTCCATCCCGGAGATGAAGAAACGCGCGATCAGCTGCTATACTTTCACCAAGACCTATGCCATGACCGGCTGGCGGATCGGCTACCTGCACGCAGACGAGGCGCTCGTGCCCCAGATCGCCAAGGCCCACATCCCGTTCGCCATCTGCGCGCCGGTGGTCTCGCAGTACGCGGCGCTTGCCGCCCTGCAGGGGCCCCAGGACTGCGTTGCCGAGTTCCGCAAGAAGTACTGGGCCGCGCGCGACCTGATGTGCCAGCGGCTCGACGCCCTCAAGCACGTCTTCGATTACCGGAAACCGGGCGGCTCCTACCTGATGTTCCCGCGGATCCTCCTCGAGGAGGGCCGGGACTCCACAGCTTTCTGCAAGAGGCTCCTTAGGGAGGCCCGGGTCTCGACGACACCCGGGATCGCCTTCGGCCCGACGGGCGAGGGGCATCTGCGGATGTCCTTCTGCGTCCCGCAGGAGGAAATCAACAAGGCCTTCGACAGGATCGAAGCGTACTGCAAGTAACGCCCGGTCCGGGCAAGCCGGCCGGGAAATCCTAAATTCGCCCTTGCGAATATATTGGGCGCCGCATATAATAACATGGGGCAGGAAAGGAGCAATCGGTGGAAACCGAAAGGATATCCGGTTACGCGCACCTTCTGAGGGTCGTCGCCCATCCTACCCGGCTGATGATGCTGGCCGAACTCATGAAGGGAACGAAGTGCGTCAACGACATCCGGGACCTGCTGGACGTCCCCCAGCCGAACGTCTCGCAGCACCTGGCCGTGCTCAAGGAAAACGGGCTCGTGGCATCGCACAAGGAGGGCGCGTCCCGCTGCTACCACCTCTCCAGGCCAAGGCTTGTCGAGGGCCTCTTCGCCCTGATGGCGCGGGACGAGGCCGGCCCGGCGGAAAGTAGCCCTGCGCCGCAGGCGCGCCGACCCCGCGAAAAGCGGGGAGCTGTCCGCCGGGCGTCCCATGCCGGCTGAACCCCTGGAGGGGGCGGTGAAGCGAGCCGGCGTTGAGATCTTCGACCGCGAGGCCGCGCGCTACGACACCTGGTTCGAGTCTGAGCGCGGGCGGGCGCTGTTCGAGTCGGAGGTGCACTGCCTGCGGCAGGTGAGCGCCGGCCTCCCGCGTCCCTGGCTCGAGGTCGGAGCAGGGACGGGACGCTTTGCCCAGGCCCTGGGGATCGACGTGGGTGTGGATCCCGCCCGCGGCGCGCTCCGGTATGCCGCCGGGCGGGGCGTAAAGGTGCTCCCGGCCACTGGCGAGGCACTGCCCTTCGGGGACGGGGAATTCGGGGCCGTTTTCGTAGTCGTCACGCTCTGCTTCGCGGGCGACCCCGCCGCGCTCCTGCGGGAGGCGGCGCGCGTGACTCGCGAGGAAGGCGGGGTCGTGCTGGGAATCGTGCCCTCGGAGAGCCCATGGGGCCGTTTTTACAGGCAGAGGGCGGCCGCCGGGCACACGTTCTACTCGGCGGCGAGGTTCTTCACGCTCGCTGAACTCAAGCGGCTGGCCCGCAGCGCGGGGCTGCGCCCCGAGCGCTCGGCCTCGACCATCTTCCAAGAGCCGGATCGCGGCCGGTACGAGGTCGAGTCCCCGCGCGAAGGCGGGGACGGGAAAGCCGGCTTCGTGGCGATGCTGTGCCGCCGGGCACCCTCGGCCGAGAAAGTCGAACCTCGCGGAGCGGGAAAGGAGCCGCTCTCCGAGGCCCTCGAACCTCTCTTCTGCATGAAGGACAGCGTGGAGGTCGACCCGAATGACCCACGCTGCCCGAATCCATCGAGCCAGTGTCGGTTCCGCGAGCAATGTCCCGTACAGGACGCCATTCGCAACCGACGGAGGCAAGGACATGCCTAGCTTCAAGGGAACGAGTCTCGTTGCATGCGGCACGCTCCGCCGCGAGATCAGGAAGCTGGCCGAGGACGGCTTCCTCGACGCGGATCGCCTCCTCTTCACCGCGCCCGGCCTCCACGAATGGCCGGACCGGCTCGAGAAGCAGCTCTCCAGGCAGCTCGCCAAGGCCCGCGAGAGTTCCGACAAGGTTATCGTCGCCTACGGCGACAAGTGCTTCATCGACACCGCGAACCCGATGCGGGACACCGACGCGCTCCTGCGCGAGCAGGGAACGGAGTCCCGGAGGGTCCGGGCAAAGAACTGCGTGGACATGCTCGCGTCCACGGAGGAGAGAAACTCCATCGCCGCCGGGGAGAAGGTCTACTGGCTCACGCCCGGTTGGGTCGAGAACTGGGACTACATCTTCAAGGACTGGGATCCGGCCAAGGCGAACGAGACCTTCCCCGCGCACGACAGGGCCGTCGTGCTCGACGCGGTCGGTTACTTCGAAGAACTCTCGGCAAGTAAGCCGGAAAGGGTTCTGGAGATCGCGGACTGGATGAAGATCCCGCTCGAGGCGCAGCCGGTCGGTCTCGATCGCTTGGCAGAGCTTCTCACGGCGGAGCGTGATTGAATGCCTGGGGTGAAGCGCCGCGTGCGGATACCCGACGGCTTCTACGAGAAGCTCAAACCCCGCCTTCATGGCCGGATCGAGAGGGCGCTCCGGTCGGCGCGGAGGATCGTGGAGATCGGTTGCGGCGACTGCACGCTGGCGCGTCTGCTCTCCAAGGCGGACGGGCCGCGGGAGGTCATCGGGGTCGACATCTCGGATGGCGCTTTCCCGAAGGGACGCGGTGTCGCACGCCGCCTGCGCTGTGTCAAGGCGGACGCGCGTGCGCTGGGCTTCCTCAGCAGAGGAACCGTTGACGCCGTGGTGGCCGTCTACTCGCTTCACGAGCTCGACGCCCCCGCAGCGACGCTCCGGAAGGCCAGGTCCGTGCTTCGGCCCGGAGGGCAGATGCTGATCGTTGACTTTCCCAGAGGTTCACTGGCCCAGCGGCTCTGGAACGAGGACTACTACACGACCGGCCAGGTGCGCGACATGCTCTCGCGGGTCGGTTTCGGGCGCGTCAAGGCCAGGCGAATCGCCAGCGGGCAGTTGACCTGGGCGCATGCCTTCAAGCCCGAGCCGCGCAGGAGGATCCCTTGAAGATCTCAGTCTGCGGAAAGGGCGGCAGCGGGAAGAGCACGGTCACCGTGCTCCTGGCTGCCGAATTCCGGCGCCGGGGCAGGAACGTGCTCCTCGTCGACTCCGACGAGTCGAACTCCGGGCTTCATGCGATGCTTGGGCTCGACGCACCGCCGACACCGCTCATGGAACTCGCGGGGGGCAGGAAGAACGTCAGGAAGGCACTGGGAACAGCGCGCGCCGAGGGCGGCAAGGCAGAAGAGACGTTCGTCCTCGCCCGCGATGCGATTCGCCCAGACGACTTGCCGGGCGAGTATGTGCGCGGCCGGAAAGGCTTACGACTGATCGCAATCGGCAAGATCCACCAGGCGCTTGAGGGCTGCGCCTGCCCGATAGGCGTGCTCAGCCGCGAGTTCCTGAAGAGGCTGGTCCTGGCCGGGAACGAGATCGCGGTAATCGACACGGAGGCCGGGATCGAGCACTTCGGCCGGGGGATCGAGACGAGCATCGATTCGGTGATCGCGGTGGTCGAACCCTCGCTCGAATCGGTGAATCTCGCCGAGAAGGTAAAGCAGCTGGCTGCGACATCGGGGGCGAGCTTCGCTGGGGCCATACTCAACAAGGTGAACTCGGAAAGAACTAGAGAGAAGCTTGCGAACATTCTGCGAGGCCGCGGGGTACCGCTGCTGGGAGCGGTGCGGGGCCACCCCGAGCTGGCAGAGGCGGGACTGGAGGGGAAGCCTTTGCCCGAACGGGTTGTGTCCGAAGAAGTTCAGGACATCGTTGATGCTCTGCTGGGCGCAACGAGATCCGCAGGTCACCCTGGTCAGGTCGATTGAGAGGACATCTCCGTGGACAGGTTCACATGCGGCTCGCCCGAGTACAAGGCACACATGCAGGAGCACGCTCACGAGCGCGGGGAGAGGGAATTCCTAGAGTCCGTAATCCAGACCGGCATGACCGCAGTCGATGCGGGGGGCCACTTCGGCCTCGCCGCCTGTGCGATCTCGCGAGCCATCGGCGGGATGGGCAGGCTCTACTGCTTTGAGCCGATCCCCGAGCACCGCGAGATTCTCCGGAATAACCTCGAGAAGAACGCACTTCGGAACGTGGAGATTGTGCCGGTGGCACTGGGTAAACACGCGGGGAAGACACGCTTCTACAAGGACAACGACGGCACCTCCATTGTGCCCAAGCCGGACCGCGAGAGCACCGAGGCCGACGTAGTGCAGCTCGACTCGTTCTTCAGGGAACGCAAGCTGGAGCGATTGGACCTTCTCAACATGGACTGCGAGGGAAGCGAACTGTTCGTGCTCCAGGGCGCGGAGGAACTCCTGACGGCGAACCCGATAAGCGTGTTCGTCGAGGTGCACCACGAGTTGCTCAAGTCCCTGGGCCAATCCGTGCACGACCTTCTGGGGTTCCTCAGGGGCCTGGGTTACGAGGTGTCCACCGTCTCCCTTTCCGACCTGAAGCGGGGGGAAGACTGGAACACGTGCGAGTATCTCTACGCGCGGCGATAGACGGGAGGCAGGCCCATGTGCCTTGCACGCGTGCAGCTGGTGGATCGGGAAGCAAGCGCCGGTACGCTGATGGCGGAGGTCGCGCGAATCGAGCGCACGAAAGGGGGTCTCGTGGTGACCGGCCTGCTGGGAGAGAGGCGCACCGTGCGCGGGGTCATCAGGAGCATCGACTTCATGGAATCAACGGTACTCGTGGAAGCCGGGAAGGAGGAGTGAGAAATGCCCTGGGTAAACGGGGAGATGTGCACGGGATGCGGCACCTGCGTGGGGGAGTGCCCCGTTGGCGCGATAACCCTCAAAGGCGACAACGCCAGCATTAACGACGAAGAGTGCATCCGCTGCGGCCGCTGCCACGAGGTCTGCCCCGAGGAGGCCGTCCGCCACGACAGCGAACGGATTCCGCAGGAGGTGGAGGCCAACGTTCAGTGGGCCAGGAAGCTCATGGGCCATTTCAAGACGGACGAGGAGAAATCCGCGCTCATGGAGCGACTGGTGCGGTACTTCAAGAAAGAGATGAAAGTGATCCAGCAGACGCTGGAAAAGATCGAGGCCCCGCCGTGAAGGACGCTACCCGTGAAAGCAAGCGCGCCTGAGCGGACAGCTGCATCGCAGCCTGGGACCGGGCACGCCCGGTTCGTGTTCCACGGCTTGGTGCCGGTCACCCTAGTGGACTTCCCCGGCAAGCTGGCCCTGACGGCTTACACCCTCGGCTGCAACTTCCGCTGCCCCATCTGTCACAATCGCGAGCTGGCGCTTTCATTGACGGACGTGCTGCCGGAGTACGATGTCCCGGCGGTGCTGGCGGAGATCGAGAAGAAAAGCGGGTGGATCGACGGCATCTGCGTCACCGGCGGCGAGCCGCTGCTGCACGCGGAGATCCATCAGGTACTGCGGCAGTTCAAGGAGGAAGGGCTGGCCGTCAAGATCGACACCAACGGCAGCTTCCCGGAGCGCCTGGAAGAACTCATCGACGCGGGACTGGTCGACTACGTGGCCATGGACGTGAAGGCGCCGCTGACCGAGGAGGACTACTCGAAGGCCGCTGGGGTGCCCATGGGCAGGTGGCTCGGTAAACTGAAGGACTCGGCGGGGATCATCAAGGCCTCGGACGTGGAGTACGAGTTCCGCACGATCTGCGTGCCGGGCCTGCACTCGCCGGAGAGCATCGCCCGGATCGCCGAGTACATCGCGCCGTGCAGCAGGTACATCCTGCGGGCCTTCAGGCCCGTCAACACCCTGGACCCGGACTGCGAGCAGGTTCCACCTCCCACGGCCGGGGAGATGTCGTCCTACCTGGACGCGGCGCGCAGGCATGTGCCTCAGGCATGCATCGATCACTCCGACTAGGGACTGAGGAGTCGCAAACTCATGCCGGAAGAAACCGAGATGATCTACGACGTGAGCGAGGCGGATTTCGAAGAGCGCGTCCTGCAGGCCTCTTCACAGCGCCCCGTTGTCGTCGACTTCTGGGCGCCCTGGTGCGCCCCGTGCCGTATGCTGGGACCGTTGCTCGACAAGGTGCTTTCATCCTTCGGCGGCCGCATGGTGCTCGCGAAATTGAACATCGACGAGGCCCAAGGCCTCGCGGCACGCTATGGCGTCCGGGGAATCCCCGCAGTAAAGATCTTCCGGAACGGACAGGTCGTGGCCGAGTTCGTGGGGCTCCGAGGAGAAAATGAAATCCGGCAAATACTTTCTCAGGTGATGCCCTCGGAGGCCGACGAGATCGCCGAGGGCGCTGCGGGGGCAGAGAGATCTGGTGACTCGAACAAGGCCGAGTCCCTCTACCGCAAGGCTCTGACGAAAGCTCCCGATCATCCCGGAGCACTGCTCGGCCTTGCCCGCCTGTCCATGGGCAAGGGCGATCTTGACGCCGCGCGCGAATCCGCTTCACGCGTCGCGGAAGATGCACCCGAGCGTAAGAACGCCGAAGGGCTGCTCGCCCGACTGGATTTTCTGAGGGACTGTACCCGGCGGCGTGGAAGAGAGGCCGCGGAGAAGGCCGCCGCCGACCGTCCCGACGACCTTGACGCCATGTGCGGGCTGGCCGCGTGTCTGGCCGCAGAGGAGAAGTACGAGCAGGCGCTGGCCGCTTTCTTGCGAGTCCTGGAGCGCGACAAGCACTACGGCGAGGGTGCCGCCAGGGATGCGATGGTGCGGATATTCGGTATCGTGGGCCAGCGCTCCACCTTGGCGGATGATTACCGATCGAGGCTGGCGCGGGTGCTCTATTGAGCGTGGAGTGCGGCCTGGCCTTGGGGCACCACCAGTGAAGGAGAAGAACATGGGAGCAAGCACGCTGGAACTGACCGACGCGAACTTGGCTGAAGTTGTGGCGCAAGGGGTGACCCTCGTCGATTTCTGGGCAGAGAGGTGTCCGCCCTGCCGCATCCAGGGGCCCATCGTTGAGGAGATGGCTGAGAGGTTCGCGGGCCGCGCCAAGGTTGGCAAGCTCGACGTCGACTCCAACACAAAGATGGCGACCGAGCTCGGCCTCATGTACATACCCACGATCATCATTTTCAAGGACGGCGAGGAAGTGAAGCGCTTCACGGGGCTGCAGCAGGAGGAAGCGCTTGCCTCTGCACTGGAAGGGGCACTGGCCGGGGCGTAGCGCGGCTTCAGCAGCGGGGCAGGAGCGGGGGGGCGGGCAAGTCGACCCGGTCCCCGCCGCGGTGAAAGGGGGCGCTTGTGAAACGCACCATTTGGGGGATTGCCCTCCTGGCGTTGCTCGCGGGGCTGGGAATTGCGGCTCACTTCGCGCTCGGGCCGGGCGCCGGAGACGAAGCAGCCTCGGGTGCCGGACAGGGCAAGAAGACCTCCACGGAACCCCTGGAGTTGACCGATGCGAATTTCTCGTCGGTGACTGCCAGCGGGGTGGTCCTGGTGGACTTCTGGTCCGTGCGATGTCCGCCCTGCCGGGCCCAGGGGCCAATCGTCGACGGACTCGCGAAGAACTTCGCCGGGCGCGCCACCATCGGAAAGCTGAACGTGGACGAGAACCCCAGGACAGCCCGTGAGTTCAACATCATGTACATACCGACGCTCATCATTCTCAGAGACGGCGAGGTGGTGAAGCGTTTCACGGGCCTTCAGCAGGAGGAAGTGCTCGCCTCTGCACTGAAAGGGGCACTGGCCGGGACGTAGTGCGGTTTCGGCGGCGGGGCAGAAGCGCAGGGCGCGGGCAAGTCGACCCGGCCCCCGTAGTATTCGGAAACTCCGCCGACCTCCACGCTGTTGCAGGGCAGGAGGTTACGCAACCAAGGTTTGAGGCGATTTCTGCCGGCACGAGCACCGGTTGTCGGCTACAATGCCGGTCATGATCATGCACAAATGGCAGTTTCTCGTGGCAGCCCTGGCGGGCTGGGTAACCACCAAGGACTGGACAACCGCCTGATCCACCCCAGCGCAATGCCGGCCTGCGGCCCGGTCGAGTGCCGAAACTGTCTTGGTGGCCTGCTCAGGTTCTACCATCGGAAGACGGCGTGATGCTCGGGCAATACAGCCGTCAATCACCGCGTGACCGAGCATCGACACCAAGGTGTCCATGCTGGTCGAAAGTCTCACGTCCGATGCCCTGGAACTCGTCAGGCCTAAGCTGGAACAACTGGCCCAAGAAAAGAAGCGTCTTCAGCAAGAATACACCTCTCTAGAACGGGCTAGGCAGGACCTCGACGAGACTGCGGACCGTGCTATGGCCCTCCTGAAGAGCTTCCTCGTGTCTTTGAACCAAGGTCCGCCCGAGAGGCTCAAGGCGCTTATCCAGAAGCTCGTACAGGGCATCCGGCTGAGGTTCCGGCAGGAACGACACGGGAAGCGCGTCAGGAACCGTTTCTTGTCCGGCGAGATGGAACTCTATGCGCTTGAAGGGGCTGCGCTACGGTCTATCACTGACAGTGGTAGCGGGAGCGGGATTGTTCGCTACTAAAAATCCCGTCATCCGGCTGTTCTGTGACTGGAACTCGCGGATCTGCAAGAAGATGGCCGTCTGAGGGCGGCTGCCGGTAGCCGGAGAGGAGCGTCGGGACAAAGATAGCTTGGAACTTAGGTATTGACTTAGGCTGCCGCATCGGGGTATCATATAGTATGGAGCATCGCACCTATGATATCACACCATGAGCTCGGCAGGAGGTACTGGGAATGAGTGCCCAAGATATAGTACGACGCCGGGTTCGGTCCCTCAGTCTTGCTTTTGCAGTCGCGCTAGTGCTTGTCTCTCATGCAGCGTATGCTGGCGGCGTGGTCTACGTCGACAAGGACGCTGCCGGCGCCGACGACGGGAGCTCGTGGGTGAATGCCTACACGGCGCTTCGCGTCGCCCTGGCGGACGCGGCCTACAGCGGGTTCACGGGCGAGGTCTGGGTCGCCGAGGGCACGTACAAACCGACGGACGACGCGGACCGGACGAAGTCCTTCCAACTTCTCGAGAACGTGCATCTCTATGGAGGATTCGACGGCACGGAGGCCGCGCGCGGCGATCGCGACTGGACCGCACACGAGACGATCCTCAGCGGCGACATCGGCGTCGGGGCCGACGACAGCGACAACTCCTACCGCGTTGTCCTCGGCGCGGACAATGCGACGCTTGATGGATTCACGATCAGCGGGGGCAACGCGGATCTTCTGGATTCCATCAATGAAAACAAGGGCGGCGGCATGCACAACGATGGCGTTTCCCCGACAGTACGGAACTGTATCTTCCGAGGCAACGCCGCGCTCTTCAGTGGCGGTGGCATGCTCAACACCGGCAGTTCTGTCACGGTGGAAGACTGTACATTCGAGGCCAACACCGCCAAGTGGGGTGGGGGCATGTATTGCCTTGGCGGCGGTACACCGTCGATCATCAACTCTCGCTTCATTCAAAATAGCTCGGAGTTCAAAGGCGGAGGCATGACGAACAGCGCCTCTGTGATAGTACAGGGCTGCCTGTTTGATAACAATGAGTCTGACTACGGAGGAGGAATATATAACGGCAATAATGCGCCAACCATCACAGGATGCATATTCAGGGGTAACGCGGCAACCGGCACTGGCGGTGGCGCTATAGCGAATAGCGTTGATACCACGCCCACAATCACCAATTGCACGTTCTACGGGAACTCGGCATATCTCGATCGTGGCGGAGCTCTTTACAATCGTGAGAATGCAGACCCCATCGTGAAGAACTGCATCCTATGGGACAATTCAACAGACCCTGCGAACGAGGTTCTTGACTTCGATGCCGAATCGACTTCCACGGTGACCTACTCCTGCGTCGAGGGCGGCCACGCAGGCACGGGCAACATCGGCGCGGACCCGCTCTTCGTGAACGCGGCCGGCGGGGACCTTCACCTCCAGTCTACGGGGGGCCACTGGACCGCCGGCGGCTGGGTCGCGGACGCGGCCACGAGCCCCTGCGCCGACGCGGGCGACCCGACGAGCGCGTACGCAAACGAGCCGGCGCCTAACGGTTACCGCGTCAACATGGGCGCTTACGGCAACACGGCCGAGGCGTCGAAGACGTATCTCCCGTCGGCGGGTACACACCACGACTTCGAGAATGCCGGCTCGCCCTACGTTCTGACGCAACACGACAGCGCGCCGCCGGCGTCGATCGTGGACGGTGTTCTCCTCCTGACGCAAGGCGGGACCAAGGACCAGCTCAACAGCATCTGCTTCGATCGCGTGGACGTGGGCACGCATGATTCGCTGAGGATTCAATTCGACTTCAAGTTCACCAACCCCACGCTCACGGGCGCGGACGGCCTGGGCTTCCTGCTCCTGCCGACCTCGACCTGCGGAACGAGCGGCCCAGCCCCGGGCTTCCAGGCGGGGTACAAGGGGGAGAACCCGAACTACCCCGGCGCGTTCGGCCTCGGGTTCGACACCTACAACGGGGGCGGGCCTGGGAACTTCGTGAGCCGCCACTGGGACGACAACTGGATGGCCACAACATCGCTTGATCCGTTGGGCATGGACATCGAAAGCGGGGAATGGTTCTCCGCGAACGTCCTCGTCGAGGAGACGGCGGGCGGATCAAATGTCACGATAAAGCTGACAAGCGAGGGAACGACGAAGACTGTCTGCTCGGAGGCTTGGACCGGCGGCTTCGCACCTTACGAGTACAGGGTCGCCTTCATCGCGCGCACGGGAACCGATACGTGTACCACGCATCTCGATAACGTCTGGGTGCGCACGGCGTTGGATGCGTCGGGCGGGGACGAGTCGGTTGATCTCTCCTGGACCAACCCGATCAATCCGGACCATGCCGGAATGCTCATTCTCCGGCGCGAGGGTGCGGCGCCCACGGGCACGCCGACGGACGGCGTGGCGTACGTCGCAGGCAACGCCATCGGCGACGGGACGGTGGCCTATGTCGGAACGGGCTCGGACGGCACGCCCGGCGCGGCCTCGACCTGGACCGAGCCCGGCCTCACGAACGGAACGACCTACTACTACAAGGGGTTCGCTCTGGACGCGACTCCGGACTACTCCTACGCCGGTTCCGGCAGCGCGACGCCGGCCGTCCCCGCTCCCGCCATCGGCCTCTCGGCGACCTCGCTCGATTTCTCGGTCATCATGGGTGACCCGAACCCGGCCGGGCAGGACGTGGACATCACCAACACGGGCGATGGCGGGACCACGCTCACGTGGACCATCGCCTCGGACAAACCCTGGGCCACGGTCGCGCCCGACAACGGCACGACGACCGTCGAGACCGACACGGTCACCGTCTCGGTGGACCAGGCGGGCTTGGAGTCCGGCACGCACACGGCCACGCTCACGGTGACCGCGCCCGGCGCGTCGAACACGCCACGGACGATCACCGTCACCTTCGGCGTGATCGGCGAGGCAAGTCTCGTCGCCCACTGGAAGCTCGACGAGGGTGCGGGAAGCGTTGCGGCGGACTCCTCCGGCTACGGCAACGACGGGGTGCTGGTAGACAATCCCGTCTGGATCGACGCGGCGCACGGAAAGGGACTGCGGTTCGACGGCACGGACGACTACGTCAACTGCGGGGACATCCTGAACGATGTGACGGTTCCGTTTACTGTCGCTGCATGGGTTTACCGCGAGACGGGCCATGCGAAGGCCATCGTGCGTTCCGATGACGGAAGTGGCCATTACGGCTTCTGGATGCAGGCAGGGAGCAACAATCTCCTGGAAATCAGCTACGGCGACGGAACCGGAAGTGGAGGCGAGGACAGAAGGACGAAGAAGAGCGGTCTCGAGATTCCCGGCGGGCACTGGGTTCACGTGGCGGCCGTGGTGCGGAGTGCCACGGACATGTCGATCTACTTCGACGGCGCTGATGTCGGCGGTACCTACTCCGGCAGCGGGGGCGCGATGGTTCACTCGTCGTCTCCTTTGGCGATCGGGAAGGGAGGAGCGGAGTTCTTCACGGGTCGCACAGATGACGTCCGCATCTACAACCGCGACCTCACGGCTGTGGAGGTCGAGGACCTGGCGACGGCGGGTCCGCCCGCGCTCAGGCTCGTCCGCGCGGTCGACGCCACGCACGTCGACGTCACCTACACCGAGCCGGTCGCGGCCGCGAGCGCCGAGGTCGCCGGGAACTACGCGATCGACGGCGGGATCAACGTCACCGGCGCGGTCCTGGACGGGGGCCTCAAGACGGTCACGCTCACCACCACGGCGATGACCGCGGGCACGGAGTACACCCTTACCGTCAATAACGTCGAGGACCTCGACGCCAACGCCATCGCGCCGAACTCCGAGAAGGACTTCATCTACGAGCCGGGGCTCGTCGCGTACTGGAAGCTCGACGAAGGGGCGGGGAACACGGCGAAAGACTCGTCCGGCTACGGGCAGGACGGCGTCCTGCTCAACGGCCCCACGTGGATCGATGCGGCTGTAGGCAAGGGCCTCGACTTCGACGGAACAGACGATTACGTCGTTTGCGGGGATATTCTGAACACCGTGACCGTGCCATTCACCATGACAGCTTGGGTGTACCGAGACGTCGCGATTGGCACAACCATCATCAACACAGATCCAGCGGCGACATACTACGGTTTCCGACTGCAGATTGGGAGTGACAACAAGCTCGCCGTACACTACTGTGACGGCACTGGTAGCGGCAGCGAATCACGCAGGACGAAGAGAAGCGACATTGAGTTGCCTACAGGTAGATGGATTCATGTTGCGGCCGTCGTTCGCGGTGCCGCCGACATGTCCCTGTATTTTGATGGGGTCGATGTAGGCGGCGTTTACACCGGCTCGGGCGGTGCAATAGTACACTCTGCTGACCAGGCTGTGGTGGGATGTGGATGGGGGGGGTACCACGATGGCGCCCTCGACGACGTCCGCATCTACGACCGCGACCTTGCCGCCGGTGAGGTTGCCGCGCTCGCCGACCCGGTCCCGGACACGCGAGCGCCCAGTAACGTGACCGGCCTCACCTGCACGGACGGCGACGAAGAGGTCCCGCTCTCCTGGACGAACCCGATCAACGTGGACTTCGCGGGCGTCCTCGTCCTGCGGCGCGAGGGTGCGGCGCCCACGGGCACGCCGACCGACGGCGTGGCCTACGTCGCCACCGACCCCATCGGCGACGGCACGGTAGTCTACGTCGGCACGGGCACCGATGGCACGCCCGGCGCAGCCTCGACCTGGACCGACACCGGCCGCACGAACGGCACGACCTATCACTACAAGGTCTTCGCCTTCGACGAGGTGCCGAACTACGCCTCGGGCGTCACGGGCAGCGCGACGCCGTTCGAGCACCTACCCGCCATCGGGCTCTCGGCGACCGCGCTGGACTTCTCGGTCATCATGGGCGACCCGAACCCGGCCGGGCAGGACGTCGACATCACCAACACGGGCGACGGCGGGACCACGCTCACGTGGACCATCGCCTCGGACAAGGCCTGGGCCACGGTCGCGCCCGACAACGGCACAACGACCATCGAAACCGATACGGTCACCGTCTCGGTGGACCAGGCGGGGCTCGCCTCGGGCACGCACACGGCCACGCTCACCGTGACCGCGGCCGGGGCCTCGAACACGCCGCGCACCATCACCGTCACCTTCGGCGTCATCGGCGACCCGGACCTCGTCGCGCACTGGAAGATGGACGACGCGGGGGGCACGGCCACCGACTCCTCCGGCTACGGCAACCAAGGAACGCTGACCGACGGCCCGGTCTGGGACACGGGCCAGATCGCCGGCGGACTCAAGTTCGACGGCATCGATGACCGCGTCGAGATCGGCGATAAGCTCAACGGCGTCACCGTTCCGTTCACGCTGACCGCGTGGATTCACACGACCGGTACCGGCGAGTACGCCATTCTTCAATCGGACGACAACACCGACTATTACGGCTTCTGGTGGCTCACGAATGCAAACAACACCATGCATATCGCGTACGGCGACGGCACCGGCAACGCCGGCGGAGACAGGAGATCCAAAAACAGCGCAGTGGCGATTCCGCCGGACACGTGGGCGCATGTGGCCGCAGTCGTACGCGGCCCAACGGACATGACGCTCTACATCAACGGCGGCGACGCCGGCGGGTCATGCTCGGGCACAGGCGGAGCGATGGTGCATTCGGCGGACCCGGCCATCATCGGAAAATGGACCGTCTGGGGCGACTACCGGATGAAGGGGCTCCTCGACGATTTGCGCGTCTACAACCGCGGGTTGTCGAACACCGAGATCGAGAATCTCGCCGGCGTCCGTCCGCCGATCATCAGCACCTACGATCCGGCCACGCCGCACATCATGGTCGCGGGTACCTCGCAGGTCTTCGAGATCTGGGCGCACGACGACGAGGGCGACCCGCTGACGCACTCCTGGAAGATTGACGGCACGCCCACAGCCGAGATCGATACCGACCTCACCTACAACCCCGCCCTGATCGACGTGGGGCCGCACACGATCACGGCCAGCGTCTCGGACGGCCACGGGACGGCGTCCCACACCTGGGACGTGACCGTGGTGACCACGACGCCCACGATCGGGCTGAGCACGAACACCCTCTCGCCCTCCTGCGCGGAGGGGCAGGACGCGGCGGCCCAGAGCTTCGAGGTCTGGAACGCGAGCGGCGGCACGCTGAACTACACGATCACCGTGGCCGAGGCGTGGCTCGCGGTGAATCCCGCGAACGGGACGGCCGATTTCGGCGACCCGCACGACACGATCGACGTCACCTACACGACCGCGGGCCTCGCGCAGGGGAATCACACCGCCAAGATCACGGTGACCGACGGCGGCGCGACGAACAGCCCGCAGGAGATCACGGTGAGCCTCACCGTGGGGCCGCCGCCCACCCTCGCCTGCGACACCTCGGGGCTGACGGCGCTCTGCGTCGAGGGCCAGAACGCCTCCCCGCAGACGTTCCGAGTCCGGAACTCCGGCGGCGGCACGCTGAGCTACGCGATCACGGACAACGCCGGATGGCTCTCCTGCACGCCGAGCGCGGGGACCTCGACCGGGGAACAGGACACGATTACGGTCAATTTCAGCACCTCGGGCCTGTCGTCGGCCGTCTACTGGGCCACGATCCGGATCACTGCCGACGGAGCGGGCAGCCCCTACGAGATGGCCGTTGTCCTGACGGTAAGTACGCCCTCCAGCGGCAGCTCCGGCGGGGGCGGCGGCGGCGGCTGCTCGTTGGCTGCTGATTCAGGAGACCCACGCGACGCGCTCATCTGGGCAATCCCATATCTCCTGTTGGGGGCGGTCTGCCTCCTTCTCAGGTGGCGCGAGAGAAGCACTGCACGCGGCAACTCGTTGGGGTGATACCCAGGCGAGTGCGCGGCCGAAAAACAAGAATGAGGACAAGCGCGTAAGCGCTTGTCCTCATTTGACTTAGTATGGTAGCGGGGCCCGATGTTTTTCTACTAAAAACTCCGTCATCCGGCTGCTCTGTGACTGGAACTCGCGGACCTGTAAGAAGATGGCCGTCTGAGGACGGCTGACCGCTGCGGCCTCAGGCCGCCAAGCCGATGCCAAGATCTGTAGGTTTTGCACCGTAATGCTTCTTCCTGATTCGTAGACTGATTACTTGAAACGTTTTTCGGACGGCTCGCACAAGGAGAAATAGTGGGTGGCCGGCGAGGCGCTGGGCCTGACTTTTTCGACGAAACCCTCGTCGCACAATATCTTGAGATCACGCGTTGCAGTATTGGGCGCGACGCGGAGCAGTGCAATGATCTCGCGCCGGGTCAGTCGCTTGTGGTTCCGGAAGAGCTGTCGCAGCCGTTCTCTCCGGCGCAAGGACGAGCGGCCCCCTCGAAGGAAGTTCGTCACCGCGTCAGGCGTGTCCGCGGTCTCTGTGGCCGGGGTGCTTGCGGTTCGCGAAGGTGTCGGTTCGATGACGGCCTTCGCCGGCCTCGCCTGACCGGTCACCTCCACCTCAATATCTCCGATGTCATAGGAGAGCTTGTCCGAGTTCAAGAGCCGCATGCGTTCGATGGTGTTCCGAAGTTCTCGCACGTTTCCCAGCCATGGCCGGTGAAGAAGGGACTCCTTCAGGGCGACAGACATGATCGGTCGGACCCCATCCGGCCGGCCTTCGCCAAGGAAGTGGCCCGCCAGCATGAGCACGTCTTCACCCAGCTCGCGAAGGGGCGGCATCCGGACGTTCATGCGGCTGACCCGGTGCAGCAGGTCTCGACGAAATTGCCCTTCGTCCACGAGCTGGTCGAGCGGCGCGTTTGTGGCCGCGAGGATTCGGCAGGCGATCGGCCGCGTGCGCGCGCTGCCTACGGGCCGAATCTCCCGCGTTTCCAGGACGCGCAGGAGCACGACCTGCAGCCGCAGAGAGATCTCTCCGATCTCATCGAGGAAGACCGTCCCCGTTCCGGCGGTCTCGAAGAGTCCCTGGCGCGCGCGCGTTGCGCCTGTGAACGCGCCGCGCTCGTACCCGAAGAGTTCCGACTCGAGCAGGCTCTCTGCGATGGCCCCGCAGTTGATCGCCAGAAAGGGCTCGTCTGCGCGCGGTCCGGCTTCGTGGATGGCACGGGCGGCCATCTCCTTTCCGGTCCCCGTTTCCCCCGTGATGAGGACTGGCACGTCCACGACTGAGAGCTGATCAATCGCGGAACGCACACGTGCCATAGTCTTGCTTCGTCCGAGAAGGCGCGCCGTCCCCCTCGCCGCCGAGCCCGTACGCGGACTTCGGTATTCGGGAAGAGCCTCGCCCCGAACCGTTGAGACGAGACCCAGGGCCCGTCGCGTCAAGCGCATGACCTCGTCAGGCGCAAGTTCACAGGCCAGCCGCAGTTCGAACTGCAGGCGCGCGTCGGCTCCGTAACGCTCGCAGGCTGCGATCGCCGCGGCGAAATGCTGGGCGGCCACGGCCTCGTTTCCCGAGAGGCGCTCGACACGCGAAAGGAAGAGGCCATCAAGATAATGCGCGTTTCCCCGCTGCCAGCGCAGGTCCAGCAGATGCCGCGCCGCGCTGCCGTTTCCGGCCGCGAGTTCCGCGCGCATAAGCGCATGGCTGGCGAAACCGATTCCGCCCCCCTTCAGAGACGAACGAGCGATAGTCTTACGCGCAAGGCGCAACGCGTCTTCGGGGTGCCGTTCCAGCAACGCCTGCGTGGAGGCGGCCCAGTCAGGCCACTCATCTTCTCCGGCCGCGCTCTCCCCACGTCCGAGAAACAGAATAAGCGTCGTCTGGGCGGTCGAGAGATAGGCCTTGCTGAAAGAAGCCAGCATCTTATCGCGCAGGACTTCCTCCAGATAGCGTTCGGCCTCCTGGGCCCGGCCGGTCTCCACGCAGTTGCAGAGTCGCACGAATGCGATTCGGCTCGGGAGGAAGACCTCGTCGCACTGCATCTCGAGCCAAGCGAGATCCTCTTCCACCTCTGTGCCTTGGCCTAGCTGCCCGAGCCGGATCGCGCGGTCCCAGACGACGATCTTCCGCCGCTTGGAGTCGAGCGGGAGTTCGGCGATCGCCTTCTCGATGCAGCGGGCTCGACCTTCCTTGTCGCTCCCTGCAGCGAGTACGATTCCCTCGCTCATCCACACGCCGGCGCGCAGCTCCGGCGGGGTGTCCTCGCTGACGAGGAACCGCGCGCGATTCACGAGGGCCTCGGCCTCCGCAACGCGATTCTCGCGTATCGAAAGATTTGTCCACAACTCGAGGAAGATCAGGCAGAGAAAAGGATCCTCCTTCTCAATGTCGATCGCCTGCGCAGCGCGAAAGGCCTCTTCTGCGGAGCATTCGCCGCTGTGAGCTTCTCGGATGCGGAGCATGGCCTCGATCAGCCGACCTCTCGGCTCCGGAGTGCTGCGCAGAAGATCTATCGTGTTCCCGGCTACCTCGACATATCCTTGCACCACCGGGTGGAACTTGACTTTGCTCTTGTGCTTGCGTCGGCCCATGATGCCTCCTAGACGTATTATAAGCGCAATGTGCGCTTAACGCAAGCCTCTCCTCTTGAATACGCTTTAGCGAAGCTAATGAAACCCACGTCATAACAATAGGATACGTTATTTTGGATGATTGGGCTTGGAATTGCTTTCTGTTTCTGTCCGGAGGCAAGTGAATTGGACACCCCGGACCTGACGCTATCCCGATCTAGACTGGTCACTAAGCCGGCCTCCCGGCGAGGTGTCCGGATCCGTCTCGCGTTGCAGATCGTCGTGACACTGCTCGTGGTCGCAGTACCCGTGCCCAACGTGGCCAAGGCGGTTGTTCTTCCCTTATGGTGGCTAGCAACGTTCGGGCGGCTGACGCGGTTCGAGATCGTTCTCTACATCGGGAGCTGTTTCCTCTTCGCAGGCCTCGACGTCATGGCCGTCCGAGAGGGCGCATTCCGCTTCCATCGTCCGGACCTTCTGGGCCTGCCCGCGTATGAGTTTCTGTTATGGGGCTTCTATATTCTCCACGTGCGCCGAGTAATTGACGGCGAGATACGGAGAAGCCGGTCGCGCCACATGCTGGCGTTGGGGCTGGCAATGATCTTCGCGCTCTCGTTCTTGTTGAACCATGATTCGCGGTCGCGGTTCCTAGCGACCTCGGTCGCACTTGCGGGAGCCCTTTGGTTCTTCCACGAGCGCGGCGACCTCCTGCGGACCGGCTACATGCTGCTGCTCGGTGCGGCCGTGGAGTACATCGGTGTCTGGAGCGGGCAGTGGAGTTATCCCGGTGAGCCAGCGGGCGGCGTGCCGCTGTGGTTCGTACCGATGTGGGCTGGCGTAGGGTTCTTTGCAGGCCGGCTCCTCCCGTTTCCGAACGCGCGCCGCGAGCCCGAAGTCAGGACATCGCCGCAGATTCTGCTGGTTAACAGCCTCAGCCCGCGGCGGCGCTCGCTCTCGGACGTCTTCCTCGACAACGGCACGGCCATGCTGCGCGCGCACCTGGAATCCTGCGGCTTTCGCGTGGCCGTCGAGGACCGGAGCGTCATTGGCGGCCTGGACGCCTTCAGCCCGCGCTGGATGACGCGCGTGTTGCGACGGCTCTCGCTGCGACTGCTGACCGCGCGTGAGACCGGTCGGTCGACCCCGGTCACGAAGGCGGTGTTCTTCGCGCTGCAGGAGGCCCTGACTGCGGTTCAGAATCTACGCTCGCGTGGCTACATTCGATCGATCGTCGCGCGCGTGCGCCGCGAGCGTATTCCGGTCGTGGGGGTGAAGGTCTGGTACGGAAACGCATTCATCTGGTCGAAGCGCCTGGTGACCCGATTGCGGCGCGCCTGCCCGGAGGTCATCGCGGTCGCAGGGGGGCCGCATGCGAACCTCTACAACGAGGACGGCGCGATCCTGCGGTACAGCAATTTCGACCTCGCGGTGTACGGCGAGGGCGAACACGCACTGAGCGCAATCCTGCGGGCTGCGCGCCAGGGACGAAACCGAGAGGAGCGTCTTGCGCGAATCCACGAGATGGCTCTGCCGAATCTCATCTGGCGCGACGACGATCGCGTCGTGGTAAACCCGGCTGAGAAGCCGCAGATCGAGCGCAAGCCTGTACCTGACTACCGAGGTCTGTGTGACGGAAAGGTGCGCGTGCACACGCTCGTGGATGCTCTGGGGTGCGACTACAATCGCTGTACCTTCTGCCCGCACAAGAACATCTATCAGGGTTACTGCCGCAGATCCGTCTCGGCGATCGTGGACGAGATGGAGGCGATGACCGCCCGCGGCATCGCGATCTTCCGCTTCGCCGCGGGCGACACGCCCCGGCATCACGCGCTCGCCATCGCGCGCGAGATCGGAGCCAGAAGCCTCACGGTCGAATTCTCGATGTTCCACCGCGCCACGTGCGGCGCCCACACCAAGCTCGATCGGCTCGTGACGGAATATCGCACCCTCATCCGCGCCGGGTTGAGGGCAATCTTCATGGGGCTCGAGACGGGCGACGACCGAACAAACCGCGAGATGCTGGGCAAGAACCTCTCGAGCAAAGACGTGATCTGGTCCGTCCGCGCGATTCAGCGCGCGCGCGAGGCGGAAGGACGGCGCTGCGACGTGGCGCTTTCGATGATCCACCCCGTGCCGTCGAACGGCTTGTCGTGGAACGCGCTGCGGGATCGGACGCGTGCGGTAGTCCTGGAGGCCAGGCCGGACTCGGCGCTCGTCACTCCGCCGTGCGCGTTCCCAGGGACGGACTGGTTTGCTCGGCCGGAGCACTACGGTTTCGAGATCGGGCCGGATTTCGTCGAGCAGCTGATGGACTACGAGTTCGTGCTCTACAAGCCGACCGACCTCTGGCCGAACGGCGTTTTCGGACTGGATGGCCGCGGTACCCGGGATATCCTCGCCGAGTCCATGCGCCTGCGCGCCGAGTTCGAACGTGCGGGCATCCAGACCGACATCGGCGACGAGAATTTCCTGATCCTGCAAGCCTCGGAAGAGGATGTGTCCGCGTTTAAGCGCCAGAGCCTTGCCGATATCCTCTCGTGTGACTACCGCTACAGTCGGCATCTCTACGCTGCACTGGACACCAAGAGCGCGCGCCTCGCCAGCAGGAACCGGAAAGGGCGTCCCCGGACGCTGCGCCAGGAAGTGCCCGCGCCTGTTCTGCAGGAGGTCCTCCCATGAAAATCCTTCTGGTCGAGCCCCCGTATGATCTACTCAGCTTCAACGCCGGCACGATCGCGCTCTTCGAGCCCCTGGGCCTCGAGACGGTCGCAGCCATGGTGCCCGAGGCCGAGGTGCGGCTGATCGATTTGCGGCTCGAACGGGACGAGGCTCGGCGGCTTGTGGGCTTCACGCCGGATCTCTGCGCCTTCGCCTGTCACAGCTACGCCACGCTGCCGAGCACGCTGCGTACGATGGCGCGCTACCGCACGCGTTTTCCCCACGCGGTCATGGTCGTCGGCGGACATGCAACGCTCGTGCCCGAAGCCTTCGAGCATCCGGCCGTGGATGCGATCGTGATGGGCGAGGGCGAGGAGACCTTCCGCGAGTTGGCCGACGCGGTCTCCGCAGGCCGGGATCTGACGACGGTGAAAGGCCTTGCGCTGCCGAACCGTGAGGGCGGGCTCGTCCTCACGGGCCGGCGCGAGCGCTGCCGCAGGATCGACGACTACCCCCACCCGCGCCGCGAACTCACGCGCGCCTACCGGCGACGCTATTTCCGCTACGACTGGCGGCCCATGGCCGCGGTCGTCACGAGCCGCGGCTGCCCGCACCGCTGCGACTACTGCTCGATCTGGAAGGCGAACGAGGGGCGCTTCCGCATGCGCGACCCCGAGGACATCGTGGAAGAACTCGCGCATATCGAGGAGCCCTACGTCACTATCGTGGACGACAACACGCTGGTGGATCTCGGGCGCGTGGAACGCCTGATCGCCCTGCTGCGCAAGTACGGCATTCGCAAGACCTACAGCATCTATGCTCGCACCGACACCATCGCCAAGCACCCCGATCTGATGCGGGAATTGGCCTTGGTCGGCGTCAAACGCGTGCTCATGGGCATCGACGGATTCCGCGAATCCGATCTCGCCGACCGCAACAAGCGCAATTCGGTCGGCAACAACGAGCGCGCGATCCGCGTGCTGCACGACTGCGGCATGCAGGCGCTCGGCTATTTCCTCGTCCGGCCGGACTACACCGAGCAGGACTTTGAAGACCTGGGGCGCTACGTGCGGCAGCTCCACATCTTCCAGCCGGTCTTCACGATGCTGACGCCTCTGCCCGGCACGCAGCTCTACGAGAACGTGAAACGTGAACTCACAACGCACGATCCGCGCTTCTACGATTTTCTCCACATGGTTCTGCCGACGCGACTGCCACTCAAGACGTTCTACGACTGTTACACGCGGCTCTGGCGAACGAGCCACCGCCGCTCGTTCCTCAAGCTCACGCCCGCGGCGATCCGTGCGTACCTCGTGCTGCGCAGGCTCTACCGCGACCACCTTCGTGCCAAACCGTGTCCACAGCCGTTATGGATGAATAAGCCGGCCACGCGTCTGGCCACGCGCCGGAGTCTACAAGAGGTGGAGGTGATGTCATGAAACGTCCGATGAGCTTGCTCCCTGTGATCCTGATGCAACTGTGGCGGGTTTTCTGTCGGCGGAGTGCGTTTTACCCTGCCGATACAGGATTGCTGTCCTAGTCGCAGGCGCTCGAAAGCGCGTGAAAGGGGGTTGCGATGAAAAGCCGGCTGACACAGGTCTTCCGGGCCCTGGAGGCGGAGCTTGCGCAACCCCCGATGCCGGACGCTTATACGTTCGGGGAGGAGAACGCCTACTCCATTCGCGTCGCGGCCTCTGCCGAGGACCGACGACGGGCCTGGGCACTCGCCTACGGCGTCTATCTTTCCAAGGAGTATGCGGAACCGAACAGACAACGGCTTTGGTATACGCTTCACGACGCACTTCCCGATACCACAACCTTCCTGGTTGAAAAGGGCGGTCAGGCGGTGGCCGCGCTTACGCTCGTCTTCGACAGCCCCCTGGGCCTGCCGGCAGACGATATCTACCACGACCGGCTGGATGATCTGCGCAGGCAGGGACGCCGGCTCTGCGAGATCGTGAGCTTGGTGAGCGTGGAGTCGGACCTGCGCAAGGGAGTGCAGGTCATGAAGCATATGTTCAAGCTCGCCTACCTCACGGCACATCATCTCGAGGACGCGACGGACTTCGTCATTACGGTAAACCCGCGCCACGTTTCGTTCTACGAGCGGACGCTCCTCTTCGAACGGGCGGGCGAGGAACGCCTCTACTCGAAGGTGGGCGGGGCCCCGGCCGTGCTCCTGCGCCTCGATCTCGTGGCGGCCTGGGACGCCTATCGGGAGCGTTTCGACGGCCTTCCCGGGGAGCGCAATCTCTACCGCTTCTTCATTGACGGGTCCGAAAGGCTGCGCGCTTGGTTGCGCCGGGCGCGCCGTCCACTCAACCGGCACAGCCTGCAGCGTTACTTCGTGGAGGAGCGCCCCCTTCTGGCCGAGGCCGTGCCGGGCGCGCGACATTACGTCGAGGAGTGCTACCTGGCGTACGATCTTTCGCCTGCGGTCCTCTGAGTCCGGCGAGGGGGAGGCATGATCCGCCGCATCGCGATCACGGGCATCGGATGGGTGACGCCGTTGGGTTTTTCCGTCGAAGCGGTCTGGGCGGCGCTCCTGGCGGGCGAGAGCGGCATCGGGCCCATCTCGGCTTTTGACGCCTCGGGCTTCTCGACCCGCATCGCCGGCGAGGCCCGGGATTTCGATCCCTCCCAGTGGATGGATAGCCGCCAGGCGCGACGGCTGGACCGCTTCGTTCAGTTCGCGTTGGCGAGCGCCGCCATGGCAATCGAAGACGCCCGGCTCTCGGGTGCGAAACTCGACCCGTACCGAGTCGGAACGGTCATCGGCTCGGGGGCCGGCGGCATGGCCACCATCGAGGAAGGCCAGGCGCGCCTGGCCTCGCGCGGGCCTGAGCGCATCCCACCGCTCTCGATACCCAAGATGATGATCAATGCTGCAGCCAGTGCAGTCACGGCTGCACATGGTTTTCGCGGCCCGAGTTTTGGTGTGACTGCAGCCTGCTCAACCGGCGCCTTGGCCGTGGCCCAGGGCGCGGGGTTGATCCTGACGGGCCAAGCTGATACGGTTCTCGCGGGCGGCTCCGAGGCAAGCATTACGCCCCTCTCGCTCGGAGCCTTCGGCACGTGCGGCGCACTCTCGAAAAGGAATGACGATCCTTCGGCTGCGAGCCGCCCCTTCGATCGCGACCGTGATGGCTTCGTGATGAGCGAAGGCGGTGCAGTGCTCGTGCTCGAAGAGCTTGATGCGGCGCGTGCGCGTGGTGCGCGCATCTATGCCGAACTCGCTGGCTGGGGCCTGACGAGCGACGCCTACAGTGTAGTCGCCCCGGAACCTTCGAGCGAGCCGGCGGCTGCGGCCATGCGTGGTGCGCTGCGCATGGCAGGCGAAGATCCCGATCGGGTGGGTTACATCAACGCGCATGGCACGGGCACACCGCTCAACGATCCGGCCGAGACGAAGGCGATTCACTTGGCGCTGGGCGAGACCGCCGGACGAGTTGCGGTCTCGAGCACGAAGAGCATGCTGGGGCATATGCTCGGCGCGGCGGGCGCGGTTGAGGCCGCGATTGCAGCGCTTGCGGTGAAGACCGGGTACCTTCCGCTGACGATCAACCTGGAGAATCCGGACCTGGGATGCGACCTCGATGCGATTGCCGATGGCGCGCGTAAAGCGCCGGAGCTGCGCCTTGCGCTCTCGAATTCCTTCGCCTTCGGCGGGCACAACGTCTGCCTGGCCTTGCGTGCGTATTCTGCGAGTCCGTCGGACTGATTTTGCACCGAAAACCCGTGCTCCACCAACGCCGATAAGCGTTGAGGAGGCGGGCCAGGATGTGCCGTGATGGGGTGCGCCAGAAGTACATGGTTCCGATCATATGTTTTCGGGACGAATGAACGCAATATGCCTTAAAGGCGTCGAGGGTAGCGGGAGCGGTATTTCAAGCTTGCACAACAAATTGGGGAAACGCCACAACTCGCTTGGCAGTATGGAGTTTTGGTTTCAGCTCAAGAGGAGGAAGAAGACAGGATAGGACCAACAAAGAGCTCAGGAAGAACCTTGGGCCAGAAACATGTGGTTTCGGCGCGCCCTCCAGACCCCAACTCAACCCTTGCCGCGCAGCCCCTTCCCGCGCTCAGTCGCGCGGGGTTTTTGGCGCGGCGCCCGCTCAGGCCTTTCGGCTAGGGAGACGCTCCGTCTTCACTCTTCCTCTGCCTTCTTCGACCGCCTCGCATCCGGCGATTCTTGCCGTTCAAGGTCGCTGGACCCCTTCACTCAGCAGCGTTATTCTGCTCCTCGTAGAGCACCCAGGCCTTATCTCGGTATCCCAGGCAATACAGGTGACCATCCCCGTCGAAATCGACAGAATAAACGAGATCAAAGATACAGATCTCTTCACCATCGACGACAACGTACATCTTCCGATCCCGGTATCCGACGTAGGCAAATCTCCGGCTGTCCGGGCTGAACTGCGCCAATGGAATCTGAGTATAGAGCCGTGGCTCTTCTTCCCCGTCCACTACCATGAGAGGAGTCGTTCCCTGTTTTGCCACAAGAGCCATCCTCTTGCCGTCCGGACTGAACAGAAAGTCCACGATCTCGTCGTACCGCTTCCCCTCCACTCCGTCGAGCACAAGAAATTCACGGTTCCCCTCTTTCGCGCTGTAGGCCAAGTGTTTTCCGCCGGGGCTGAAACCCGGCTTGGTAACCTTCGCATATTCCTTGCCAACCCTTCCATCCCTGACGACCAAGTAATGCTCTCCCTTCCTGGCAACATAGGTGAAGCCTTTTCCGTCGGGGCTCAGCGTAATCGTCTCCGGCGGAATTGAATCGAATCTCGGCCCCTCTTTTCCATCGATGACGACGAAGAACCCCTTCTCGTCCTTCGTTAGCACCCCCACGCGCGCATCACCAAGACTGAGGAAGACTTCGTATAGCTTTCTGTAACGTTCCCTCTCCTTGCCAGAGACAACCAAGACACGCTCGTCCCCGTCAACGGCCCCGTAGGCGAACTGACGACCCTCGTCTCCAAAACCAAGAGTGTTGGACAGGATTCCGTCATACTTGCGCTGGGCAATCCCATCGATGACCGCCCAATACTTGTCTTTGTCCGCGGCTACATAGCCGGCCCGCTTGCCATCGCGGCTGAACACGATGTGCCCTTTACCGAGGTGCTCGAAAGGCCCGTCTTCTTCTCCGTCGATCACAACGAACCACTCTTCACCGCGGTTTCCACTGTAGGCCAACCGGTTGCCCGCCGCATCGAACGCTAGACGGCCAGAGATGCCGTCATAAAAGGGCCCCTCTTTACCATCAACAACAACACACCACTTATCGTCCCTTTTCGCCTTGTAGGCGAGCTGCTTGCTGTCCGGACTGAAGGTGATCCCGGCGAGGGCATCGTATGGCTTTCCCCGCTTGCCGTCGACAACAACGGCTACCTGCTCGCCGACCTTTTCCATCATCGCCATCCGGCGGCCATCGTGGCCGATAACCAGTGACCTGCGGCTCAACGTTCTACCTTCCTCATGCAGTATTACTGATTCAGACGCCCGGGCACACCCAAGCGGGGAAACACCCAAGATCACAATAGCCCACTGCGCTATCGTGAGAGGCCGTATTTGTGCTCCAAGGATCATAATCAGTACCCCAAAGCCCTTACTACATCTCTACGCGCCTCCCCAAGTTCGTCAAAGAGTTTGATCTCCTTCTCCCTCGTCTCCTTGAGTTTGGCTCTCCATGCTGGCATTCGCTCACTGATCTCCGGCCGCGGATCGCTTCCCTGAGCTGCGTAACTTGGCCGCCCGAGAATCCGCCCGCCCTCACCCAAGGCTTTGTTGTAGTCAGGGTCCAAGGCTGGCGGCGGGAACTCCTGAATGGCGTAGGTGGGGGGCGGCGGAATCTCGACTCCACGTGCCCTCAGTTCACGTTCAATCAATGCGACAAGCATACTCTCCATCATCGCATTCATGCCTTCCCACATCTTTCCCGTCATCGCCAGACCACCCGTCTTTTCTCCGCCTCCCACGAATGCAGCAGCAACGCCTTTTTCGGTCGCAAACATCGCGCCCGGCTCAAATTGCAACTGATATCTCCTAGTGCGCCAACCAGCTCTCATAGCTCCCTTGCTTGCGTGTCTCCAGATGAACCTGTCATAATCGTACTGCTCGAGTGCTCGCCCCATGGTGGCCACTACCCACTGGCCAGTCCCAACTTTGTCCGCATATTCGGCCACACCTTGTTCATATGCAACATAGTCCTGATGGACACTCCAAAAACGATCCACCGTTGCATCCAACCTCGGGAAGCAGGACGACAGGGGAATAAGCAATAGCACTCGGGATCCCTTGGCTTCGCCGCGGGATTCTGATGTATAGAAGATATGTGACGCTTTTTGGCGATGCACAAGCTCGTCCCATTTTCCGGCCAACGGAATACAACGGCCGCCGTGTTGGTCGTAAGGTCGCCGGCGGCAAGCACGGGTTCTGCAACGTCGGCCGCCGCTCCAGCGACGCCTTGCTGGACGGCAAGCGCGAACGCTTCGGGGGATATCGGCGCTTGTCCCTCTTTGCGCAAACGCCACTGTGCGTTTTGGATTCCCATCCATCGGACTTCTTCAGCCCATTCGTTTTCCCAGATATTTCGGCCCCACCACCCCGCTCGCGCCTCGTATTTCGCGATAAGCGCTTCCGAATAGGGAAGTTCCCTGTACTCCGCCCAGTGCTTGGACCTGATGTATTCGCCCGGGAACTCGCCCTTGCGCAGCGGCCGGGGGGAATGGTAGAGGCCCGGCCCGCGGACTTCCACCCACTCCTGCGCTGTCGCATTCCAACGCCAGTCGGTCCCCATCGGGTCCATATTTGTCACCGGGTTATTGCCCGGGAACGTGTAGGGGTTCATCAGGTTGTCGCCGTCGACCGGGTCGGTTTGCAGGAATCTTCCGGTCGTCGGATCGAAGCTGCGATTCCTGTAGTCGTAAATTCCGAGGCCAGAATCGTAGTTCCTGTTCTGGAAACTCGGATCCTTCCGTGAGGGATCGCCGCCCAACAGGTTGTATCGTTCGCCAAAGGCGGTATAGCGATAGCGCGCCGTGATGTTCCCCGTGCCGTCCGCGACGGCCATGACGTTCTGCGCGCTCGAGAGCGGCGTCTGCAGATTCCCGCCGCGGACCGTCCAGAGCGTGCGGTCGAGGCCGCTTCCGGCGTGGTGCGCCGTCAGCGCGAGCGTGTTGTCGTACTCGGCGAGCAGGCTGTCGCCGTCGTAGAGGTAGTTCGTGGTCGTGCCGTCCTCGGTCGCGGTGCGCCGCATCCACGAGTCGCCCTGGAAGGTATAGCGCAAGCGGTTGCCCGCGGCCACGACCTCGGCGCCCGCGCTCCCCACGCCCCCCCCCTCCGGCTTCGCGCAGCCGGACGTTACCGCTTGCGCTTCTTCTTTTTCGTCGTCTTGGCCACGACCTCCGCGCGCTTGGCGAGGATCTCGAACGGCAGGCCCCGCACCTTGGCCGCGTTCTGGCACCAGCGCTGGTCGAACCCGCGCGCCTTGATCGAGCGGATCTCGGGGCTGAAGAGGCTCGTCCGGCTCTCGCGCTCGACGATCTCGATGTTGCCCCTGTAGAGCTTGACCCGGAAGGAGCCTGTGACGACCTTCTGCGTCTCGGCGATGAACGCGTCGAGTGCAGCGTGAAGCGGGTGGTACCACTCGGCGTGGTAGGTCATGTAGGCCCACTTCGCGTCGACGATGGCCTTGAACTCGCGCTCCTCCTTCGTGAGGCACGCGGCCTCGAGGTCGCGGTGGAGCTTGAGGACGACGTGCGCGGCCGGGGCCTCGTAGATCTCCCGGCTCTTGAGGCTCATGATGCCGTCCTCGAACATATCGATGCGGCCGATGCCGTTGCGGCCGGCGATCACGTTGAGCTTCTCAACGAGCTTGTCGAGGGGCATCTTCCGGCCGTCCAGCCTCACGGGCAGGCCCTCGGCGAAGTCCATCGAGATGGTCTCGGGGCGGCTGCGCGCCTTCTCGGGCGGCACGAGCCACATCCAGATCGAGTCGGGCAGCTTCTGGTCCAGGCCGATCGCGCCCGAGGCGATCGAGCGGCACCACAGGGTCTTGTCGTCGCCGCCGGTCATCTGCTCGGTCACGGGCACGCCCCAGGCGCGGCAGAGGACCTCCTCCTCGTGGCGCGTGAGGTCGAAGTCGCGCACCGGGCAGAGGACCTGGATCTCCGGCGCGAAGAGCTTGAAAGTGTTGTGCATGCGGTACTGATCGTTGCCCTTGCCGCTGGAGCCCTCGAGCACCGCGTCGCACCCGCGCCTGCGCGCCTCGAGCGCGACGAGGCGCGCGACGAGCTGCCGCGTCATCGAGGTCGAGACCGGGTAGCCTTCGTAATCGGAGTTGGCGCGGATCGCCTTGGTGAGCCAGTTCTCCGTGAACTCGTCACGCGCGTCGATCATGTGCACGGGCAGGCCGAAGCGCTTCGCCTTGGCCTTGGCGATGCGGATCTCCTCGGCGCCCTGGCCCACGTCGCAGCTGATGAGCACGATCTTCTTCGCCCTGTAGCGCCGCCGCAGGAGCTCGATCGCGAGCGTGCTGTCGAGGCCGCCGCTGTAGGCGACGGCAACCTTCTTCACATCCGGGACCTCCGTGGCGAAGACCTTCCTCTCGACGGACTTCGCGGCGGCTGCGGGCTTGGACCTGGCCATGTGTCTCCTCCTTCTTCTGCGCGCCGCCCCTCGGCGCCGCGCCGGATTGTATCGGGCGAGCGTCCGGAATCAAGCGCAAAGCCGCGCCCTTGCGCGGCGGTGCGGCCGCCGCTACGATGGGGTGCCGGAGGGTACGCCCATGCCCGGGGAGATTCTCGGACCGGAAAGGCCCAGACTGCGCCTCGTGCGCGCGGCGATCGTCGGGCTCGCCGCGGCGCTCGTCGTCGCGGGCGTGGGCGCCCTCGTCCTCGGGGGGCACCTCGACCGCAAGGGTCGCGAGCGCAGGCGGCTGCGCGACCTGTCCAGCCGCGTCGTGACCGAGCGCGACGCGGACGCGTTTATTGAACTGATCGAGTACGCCGAGAGCGGCGCGCTTCCCGAGCTGCGGCCGGCCGCCGCCGAAGCGTGGCTCCAGACCGTGGCGCTCGTCCGCCTCGACGTGCCCGAGGTGCGCGGGGTGGTGCTTCACTTGCGCGCCGCGGGCGAGCCGGCCGTCTCGGCCGAGGCCGAGCGGACGCTCGCCTCGCTCCGCGCCGCGCCGAGCCCGCGCACGCTCGAGTCGCTCTTCGGGAAGGCGGAGGCGCCCAAGCTCGCCGCCGCGATGGAGGGATTCGTGGAGCGGCAGCGAGACGCACGCGGGGGTCCGTAGTCCGTCGAAGGCAGGGGGCGCGAGGCGAGGCGAAGAATCTCCGCCGCGCCGCGCGTCAGGGCGCGTCCTGGCCCGGCTCCTCAACGCCTTCCGGCACTGGAGGGTCAAGGGGTTTCTGGCGCGGTGTCCGAGTGCTCTGCATCTGGTAGTTTCTTCCCTTCATGGTTGCCAGTCCGCTTCATCGGTTCAGCTCTTATACGCTGCAATGACAGTACCAATGATAAAGAACAGCACCGCAAGTATAGCGAGAACTATCAAGCAAGGAGCGATTACCCTTGCAAAGCGCTCCTTCGTCTCTTGCCCAATACTTGAGGCGTGAACCAGCAAGAAAGCACATCCCAAAAGCATGCCCATCCCTATACTTACAGCCGTCATGCCATCCCGTAGAGGCAACATAGATGAGCGAGAGTGAGAAAACCAACGAACGAGTCTCCCAACGCCAAAGTGAACTCCTACCCCTCCCGCGGCAAGCCCCAGAAATGCCCCCAGCAAACGCATGATCCATTCCATCTGATCACTCCTAGGGCACAATCGCAGTCGCAAGATCAACAATCTTCAATCTTCCCAGATTGATTGCCAACTTGGCCTATCAGACTCTTCATGTGAGGCATCTCTGTGTCCATGGTCTTCTTGGCGGCTTTGCAGATTGCTCGTTCTGGCCTGCCCCCATTTTCTGGTCCGGGTCCATTCCCCGGACGTCCCGGAGGGTAACCTCCGAAAGTTTCCACGGCCTCTGCTTCTCCGCTCGTTCGCTCACTGCTTGGTCTCCTTCACGGCAAGTGGAGCCCATGCTATCCCCCCTCCCCTGGCCGCGCAAGGACTGGGCCGCCCCTTGACTCCTCGCCCCGGCGGGGGTAGGGTGGAGGAGCTATGGCCGACCCGGAAAGCCCCAAGCCATCTAGCTCGCACTCGCGCACGGCCGTGGCCGCCAGCGTCATCGCCATCGCGCTCGTTGCGCTGACGGTGATTGTCGCGCTCAACTGGGGCGAGATTCAGCTTCGCTATCATCAGCACCGCTTCCGACAAGGAACACCGGAACAACAGGTTGTGGCGCTGGACTGGATGTGCCGGAACCGACTCAACGAGGGAATGGCCAAACACCAGGTCGAACACGTCCTCGGCGAGCCACTGGAAAGACGGTTCATTTGGGGAGACATGGGTGCGAGGAAGGGGCACAGTGTCTTCGGGTTCGGTCCCCCAAGAAGCACTTCCATGGTTACGCTGGAGTTTCTGGATGGCAAGCTGAAATCCTGGAAGACAGAGAAATGGCCTCCATGACAATGACCCTAACCTCGGTTTCAGCAAGAAGCGCTGATGCCTGAAGGCACCGCCAAGAAGCCCATCGACAAGAGCCGCCGCGCGGTTATTCTCGCGACGGTTGGGATTGTGGTGATTCTCGGGCTCAGCTTGTTCTTTACCGCCTTTCTGGCCCCCCTTCTTCACACTCGGGCGGTCCTGAAAGAATGCAGGTTTGCAGACGAGGACTCCCACGTTCCCGATTACACCCATCGCCTGTTCACAGAAGCGGCATCTGGCATTATCTGGGGGCGAGTTTTCGAGACGGCCATTCTTGCCCAGCTTGGGAATCAAGCGCGAGCATTTCGTCGGCTGAGCACCTACCTGCGACTGCCGGATTGGCTCGCCCCTGATAAGATGAAGGCGCTTCATCTTCTTGGCTGGTGTGGGGAAGAGGCGGTGCCAATCCTGATTGAAGCGCTTGACCGACCCAGCGGGTTGACCTGCGACACGCATGAAGACTACGTCCGCGAGATTGCGGCTCAGGCGCTTGGCCAGATCGGACCGGCGGCCAGAGAGGCTATCCCCGCACTGGAGAGGGCGAAAGAAAAAGAGGATAGCATGATTTTTATCGGCTATTCCTATGTTGACGAAGCACTCAAGAAGATTCGCGGCGGGGTTCCCGACGCCCCCTCGGAGGCTCCGTAGATGGCCGAATTGCAGGAGCCGCACACGCCGCCCCCGGACCGCACCCGCCGCGCGGCAATCTTCGCCACGGTTGGCATTGTCGCAATACTTGGCCTTGCTCTATTTTTTGCCGCGGTTGTTGCGCCACTCTGGCAGACACATAAGGCGGTGCGAGAAGTTTATTTCCTCTTGGATGCCGACTGGGGAAGGCGAAGTGAGGCAGACGTAGCCAAAGCACTGTTGGACCGACTCGGTGGGCCGGAGCGCGCCGTAGACCGGCTTATAGCCTACCGCCGCCTTCCGGATTGGATGAAGCCGGACCACGCTGGCGCAACGTATCTTCTCGGATGGTGTGGGCCGCGGGCTGTGCCCGCGCTCCTCGACACGCTCAAGGACGATGACCCCAATATCTGTTTCTACGCTGCCTGTGCGCTGGCGACGGTAGGACCGGAAGCGGTACCCTCACTTGTAGAAGCACTGAGGGACGAAAACGAAGGGGTGCGATGGGGATCTGCTGTGGCCTTGGGCCGGATTGGCCCCAAAGCCAAAGAGGCCGTGCCTGCGTTGGAGAAGTCGCTCAAAGACGAGAAGGGGCTTGTCCGCAGCATGGCGGCGTATGCCCTGACGCAGATCCGTACCAAGATACAGTATGATCCCGAAGATCTCGAATGGCCCCCGCCGCACGACTAGGCCGACGCCCCCTCGGAGCCCGCAGAGGGGAAGTAGGCTCTACGCGCTCCCCTTACTTCGTTCGCAGCATTCGAAAGGCGACCTGGAGCGCTACGGCAGCGGCAGCTCCTCCCCGGCGTGGTAGCCGAGCGCGGCTTCGAGGATGCGCGTGTTGAGGGCGTCGGCCACGTAGAGCGCCGTGTCGCTCGCTGCAATCGCCTCCAACCGGGTGAAGCCGATCGGGCCCCTCGCGTCCGAGTCCACGTTGCCCCACTCTCCGATGCGCGCGATCGGGCGGATTTTTCCGCTTGATTTTTCGGCCCTCCGCACCGAGAATAAGAGTGTCTCTTCGGACGCGAGCATGGCAGCGGGGCCATAGCTCAACTGGTTAGAGTATCGGACTGTCGATCCGAGGGTTGCGGGTTCGAGTCCCGTTGGCCCCGCCATTCAAACAAAAGCCCCAGGCCCCCGAAGCCTGGGGTTTTTCGTCGGGGGCACGCGCCGCGGCGGATTCTCCTTGACAGAGGCGCCGGTGAGCGATAGACTGGCGGTGTACGCGGGGTGGAGCAGCCAGGTAGCTCGTCGGGCTCATAACCCGGAGGTCGCAGGTTCAAATCCTG
>Ga0272441_10003009_pt1 | contig 33065 bp, 29 predicted proteins | sample SSMProp6N_FD_193582 | JGI IMG/M metagenome (GOLD analysis project Ga0272441, IMG submission 193582) | Marine sediment archaeal communities from Little Sippewissett salt marsh, Falmouth, MA, United States - SSM-Prop-6N | ecosystem: Environmental > Aquatic > Marine > Wetlands > Sediment ... | reverse complement strand
CCCCTTATACATTTTTTTATCGGACATTTTCAAAACCCAGCCAAGCGCCACTAGTACAAACATATAAACTATAAGGAAATACACAACTCTTATTGATTAAATTTTTTGTAATAAACAAAGGCTAAAAAGAATGAAATAACTGCAGTAACTGCATAAATAAACAAGCCTGTTGTATCACTTGGATAAACTAACCCATGTCTAATAGCAGCTATTGTCCAGATTACACCAGCTAATACCCAGAATATTGCAAACCCTCTAATAGTATTTTTATTCATTTATAAAAATCAAAATAATAAACCCAATTCTATTCTACCAAAAACCACCCCTCTCTGTATTTACAACAAAACTATAAACCAGCCCTTTTAGGGCGTTTATAGTTTTGGGAGGAGGAATGTGATAGAACGGATATGAATTCTGCTTGAAAAAGCAGAATGATTGAGTGGAGTCCGTTCCGACGATGGAGCCGAGGATGGGAATTGAACCCACGACCTACCCCTTACCATGGGGTTGCTCTACCCCTGAGCTACCTCGGCCTAATGGAATGGAACCCATTCCGACGATGGAGCCAGCTGACGGATTTGAACCGACGACCTTTGCTTTACAAAAGCACTGCTCTACCACTGAGCTAAGCTGGCACAAATTTAAAATAAATTTATAAACCAATCCTGCTAGACAGCAGAATGTTTGTATCTGCCAACCGGCGGATGAATTTTGCGTGGTGCTGGGGGCAGGATTCGAACCTACGTAGCCATAAAGGCAACGGTTTTACAGACCGCTCTCGTTGACCGCTTGAGTACCCCAGCAAAATTTTTAAACTTCAATATTTAGCTTAGCTTGTCTTCGGCATCTTTAAGCAACCTTTTATACTCTTCGTTATTTGGCTCTAGAATCAAAGCTTTTTCATAAGCTTCGGCTGCTTTTCTATATTTCTTAGACATAAAGTAAGCCAACCCTAAATTCATAAACCGAGAGGCCACTTTGTTATTAATTTCTATCGATTTTTCGTAGCTATCTATGGCTTCGTCATATTTGGCCTGACGATACAAAAGTAAACCTAAGTTATTATAAAAAGCATCGTTATCTGGTTCTAAAGTTAAAGCTTGGTCTAAAGCTTTAGCCGCATCCTTAAATTCTTCATTACCCAAATACGACAGGGCTAATTTATTGTATAGAGCGGCATTTTGAGGATCGTCAGACACTAACTTTAAATAAATTTTCTCGGCTTTATTATATTCACCTGCCTGGGCTAGCTTATCAGCCTTAGTTAACAAATTTTCATCAACTGCAGAAGAATCATTATCACTTTCTGATTTACGAGCCTCTGTAGCAATCTTTTCTACCACATCTTTTTCTAGTGGCAATTTGCGCAAAATTATAATCAAAAGTGCTAGTGTTGCTATAAAAATTACTAATTCGAACATAACTATCATAATCGTTAAAATTTAATAAGCCCCATAACCAAGATTGTACTTTAACTGGCTTGTTTTTATCAAGTTGATTATAACCTTTTTATGGGCAAAATATAATTAAACTTGTCGGCTCCCCCGCCAAGACCACCCCAAAACCAATGCCTCCAAGGCTACTCTGGGATTAGCCCCAGCTGATAAAGATTGGTAAGCTTCGTTTAGCCTATCGATCAACCACAGCAAATCTTTTTTCTCATACTTTTGATCTATTTTACGCGCCAAAAAGCTATTTTCTTTACCCACTAGTAACCGACGGGCCAAGACCAGCCAACCAGTAACTAAATCTATAGCCTGCTCTCGACTACTAATGTTAGCCAGATCTAGATTTTTAGCCACATCCCCAAGCAATAGAGTGGTTAGTAAATCTAATTGATCTAATTTAGATTGCAAAAAATCTGAATCGTTTAATAAGCGATTAGCTAAACCTACCGAACCATTAGATAAAACTACCATATCCTCTGCCTGCGACCCACCTTGATCAACTATATACTTTTTTATCTCCTCATCCGAAATATAATTAAGCCTAATAATCTGCGAGCGAGATCTGATAGTTGGCAAAACCCCATCTACAGATTGAGCAGTTAAAATAATAATAGAATTGCCGGGCGGCTCCTCTAAGGTTTTTAACAAGGCATTGGTAGCGGCCACACTTAACCTATCGATATCTTCGATTATTGCCACCTTGTATTTGGATGCGATCGGAGATAGGTTAACCATTCTAATAAATTTATCTACCGATTCTTTCCATGGTTTACTAGTTTGAGCTGATGAACTTTCGTTGGCCAATAAAATATCGTTAAAAGATATCGTATCTGGGTGGGTTGGGTCAGCGCTTTCATGAACTCCAGCTGCTATGTTTTTAGCAATAGAATTTTTGCCCACATGCGGAGGCCCCACTAATAAATACACTGCCATGTTGTCCAAAGCCAACGATTTAACCAAAAGCTCCTTAGCTAAAGCATGCCCCTGAACGGAAGACAAGTTTTTGGCTAACAATTTAGTATCCATCTTATTACCTACATCATACCAAAAACTAAAAAGAAAGTTCTTTTTAGTTTTCGAATTTTAAATTTAAATTAACTAAGCGGCTTTTTCTAAAACTTTATCGATCAGGCCATATTTCTTAGCCTCTTCTGGAGACATGTAGTAATCTCTATCGGTATCTTTATCAATTTTATCCATAGTTTGACCAGTGTGTTCAGACAAAACCTTATTTAAGATTTCTTTCATCCGCAATATTTCTTTAGCCTGAATATCAATATCCGTGGCCTGCCCCTGAACTCCTCCCATCAACTGATGAATTAAAATTCTAGCGTGAGGCAAAGCAAATCTTTTACCTTTTGTCCCCCCGGCTAATAACACAGCCGCCATAGATGCCGCCATCCCTACGCAAATAGTGGTTATATCGCACTTTATATATTTCATAGTGTCATAAATAGCTAAACCAGCACTCACCGAACCACCGGGGCTATTAATGTAAATTGACACATCTTTCTTTGAGTTTTCACTCTCTAAAAATAAGAGTTGAGCAATAACCAAATTAGCAATATTATCATCAATTGGAGTGCCAATAAAAATAACTCGATCTTTTAATAATCTAGAGTAAATATCAAAAGCCCTCTCTCCCATCGAAGACTTCTCAACTACCATTGGTACTAAATTCATAAGTCTTTAATTAATGTTAAATCTAGCCCTATTATACCAAACTAACTAGTAGCTATTTCCCATAAATGCTCCAAGGCTTTTTGCCCTGCCAACATATGCTTAAGTCGCTTCTTTTCTAAATCGCTGCCATATCGTTTGTCGATTTCGTCTTTCTGATTAGGGTACATCTGCTTCATTCTTTCGATATCGGCTACTACTTCTTGATCGGTAGCTTCTATTTTTTCTTGTTTTTTAAATTCTTCTAAAGCCAGCCCTGCCATCACTCTTTTTTTAGCCATTTCTTGCCATTGCTCTTTTAATTTTTCTTCGGTTAGATTATTTTTTTTCAAATAATCATCCAGGGTAGCTTTTTGATGCGATAGTTGATGAGTTAAATCTTGAATCATGGCTGTTAATTCTTGATCGATTAATTCATTTGGCAAATCCACCTTAGTTAATTCAATCAATTTATCCATGGCCAACTCTTGTTGTCTGGTTTTCTCTTTTTTATTAGCCGATTCTGTTACATATTTTTCTATGTCTGCTTTTAAGTCCTTGAGAGTTTCGAACCCACCCAAACTTTTAGCCAGATCATCATCGATTGGAGGTAAAATAACTTCTTTAACTTTGTGAACCTTTACGCTAAATTCTACATCTTTGCCAGCTAAAGTTGATTGATGATAACCTTCCGGAAAAGTAACTGAAAAAGTTTTTTCGTCACCTGCCTTCAGCCCTACTAAGGCTTCTTCAAACTCTGGCAAAAATACTTTATCGCCCAATACTAATGGGTGATTTTTGCTTTCTCCGCCTTGAAAAGGCTTGCCATCTAATTTGCCTAAGAAGTCTATTTCCATCCAATCGCCAATTTTGCTTGGCCGATCGATTTCAGTAAATTTAGCCGCCCGGCGCTGGATATCTTTTAAAGTTTTTTCTACTTGAGTCTCGTCTATTTCAATTGGTTTTTTATCAACCTTAATTTTTTTATAATCTCCCAAAGTAACTTCTGGCATAACTATTATCTCTACGCTAAAAACCAGTGGCTTATCTACCCCCAAATCTTCAACAGAGATTTTAGGCTGAACTAAAGGAATTAACCCATGTTCTTTAACCGCTTCCGCATAATACTTACCTACCGATATATCAGCTGCTTCGCTTAGAACCCTGGCTTCTCCGGCTTGGTTGATTACCACATCCAAGGGAGCCTTGCCTGGTCTAAACCCCTTAATTTCTAAAGACTCCGACACCTTATTAGCCGCCTGCTCAAGTGCCTGTTTCCATTCGTCTACTCCTAATTCAATTTTAATTTTTACTTTTGCTTTATCTTGATCAATAACCGATTTCATCCCGCTTAAGTTAAATTATATGGTAGAAAAAGTAGCTTTTTCGCTGGTATATTGCTTACCAGATTTATCATAAACCACTGCCCAAGCAGTATGCTGACCATTAATGCCGCTGTCAATGGTTGTGGTGTACTCACCAGTCGAGTTAGGCAAGAAAGTTTCCCTCTTAATATTATCAAAATATATCTCCAACCTATCTAAGTTAAGCTGCTTACCAACATCAGTTAACTTTGCCGACACATTCAGCGGGAAACTAGAATCGGGCACGTCTTGCATTACTACTATAGTTTGAGAGCTAACATCGCCGGTAGTGATATAAATTATTTTATCTATCGAACTGCCCGATTTAACATTCATCACCACCCTAACTGGATGACTTTGGTTGTCTAAATTTATACCACCAACTGCCACTCGCCAGGGAGCTGAATCTAACTTTTTAATTACATTGTTATCAAAATAAAAGACTAAATCATCTACATTCGACTCATCTTTAACACTGGCTGTAATAATAAAGTCACCACTCACAATTGCCCCATTAGTAGGGCTCAAAATACTTAAAGGCCCGCCACTGTTATCGATTGGCCCATCATACACCTGGTTGGGGATGTTGTTGTAACCATTTTCTTCGGCCCATTTAATTACTGGGTTTTCCCAAGACGAATTATTTGGCCTTTCGGAGTGAAATTCTGTAAAAACTTTTTCTTCAATCAAGTTATCCGGGAACCCACTTGGGGGCAATCTGTCTGGCGCAAAACTCACCACTGCTACTTTTTTGTGCACATCATCTTCATCTCTTGGCACACTCCAGCTCGAAAAGACTTCGGTTTTAGTAGAAGGCGTATCAGCCGACGGCAATTTACCAGATACTTCATCTACCACTACCGTTCTGATACCAGAAGGCACACTAAATTGCTTATTAGACACTCCTGCCAAAGCTTTCCTCATGTAGCCTTGCCAAATTGGCGCAGCTACCGATAAACCAGCCCCGTTTTTCATTGGTTCATTGCGATTATTGCCAGCCCACACACCAGTTACTAAATCTGGGGTATAACCAATGGTCCACCCATCTTTATATAAATCGGTAGTCCCAGTTTTGGCTGCCACCGTTCTGCCTGGTAAAGTTAAATACCCACCAGCCCCAAAGAACGGTGCCCTAGCCGAATCATCACTTAGAACATTATTCACTAAATAAGCTACCTCTGGGTCCATCACCCGTCTAGGAGTCTTTGGCTCATTTTCTTCTAATACTCTGCCCTTAGAATCTCTTACTTCTAATACAGACATAACTGGAGACTTCATCCCACCAGTAGCAAATACCCCATAAGCTGCAGTCATATCTAGTAACTTCACTTCCCCACCACCCAAAACCAAAGACAACCCATACCTTTCAGGGTCATTTAAGGTAGTAATGCCCATATCATGAGCTAAGTCGACTGTTTCGTTCACCCCGGCATAAGCCAAAGCTTTCACAGCTGGTACGTTGATCGAACCTTGCAGAGCATCTCTAACCGAAATTGGCCCACGGAAGTTGCCGTCATAGTTATTGGGAGAATACCCATTACCAAAATTAGTTTTAACATCCAAGAGCATTGTGGCCGGAGAGTATTCTTTTTCGAAAGCCGCCGCATAGACCAAGGGTTTAATTGATGAACCCGGCTGACGATCACGGATAGCCACGTTCACGTTCCCATCAATATCTAAATTAAAATAATCTCTACTCCCCACCATTGCCAAAATCTCTCCCGTGTTAGGATCAATGCTTACCAAGGCCGCGTTACCAGCATTATATCTTTCTTGGTTTAGTTCAGCCCTATCGGCGATCACTTGTTCAGCAGCTTGCTGGAGTTCCCAATCCAAGGTAGTAGTTATGGTTAAACCACCTTCTTCTAGCATTTTTTCGCCATACTGATCAGCCAACATTTCTTTTACATACATCACAAAGTGAGGTGCTCTAATACTATCGGAGCGAGGTTGGAATTCTATCGCTTCATTTAATGCTTGGTCTAACTCATCTCCATTTATGTAACCTTCTTCTAGCATCCGCTCTAACACCCAATCTTTGCGCGCCATGAGTTCATCTGGGTGTTGGCCATAAGGTGAGTAATAGGTAGGTGATTGAGGCAAGGCTGCCAAAGTTGCCCCTTGGGCAATGCTTAATTCTTTGGCCGAAATTCCAAAATACACCTGAGCTGCAGCTTCTACACCATAAATCCTCCCGCCATAAGGAATTTCATTAAGATACATTTCTAAAACTTTATCCTTGGTGTACAACCGCTCTACCTGAACAGCTAAAATTAACTCTCGGATCTTTCTATCTATGCTTCTTTTGGCTGTTAAGAAGCTATTCTTAACCAGCTGTTGGGTTATTGTGCTACCACCTTGGGCTCTTTGCCCAGTTAAAGGCTTAATGATCACACCTCGAATTAACCCTCTAATATCAAAACCTTGATGAGAATAAAAATCTTTGTCTTCGGCTGCAATAGTAGCCTGCTTAATAAAATCAGGGATTTCCGCCAATGGTACGAAATCTCTGCGCTTTTCGCCAAAGATGTCATACAAAACCACCCCATTTCTATCTAAAACCTTGGTCGATTCCAGCTCTCTTTGGGTTGTTAGTTGAGCTGGATTAGGCAAGCCAATACTTAAAATAGCTGTCATAAAAGATAATAAAAACACCCCTGCCAACACAACCCCCAAAATTAATTTGGGCAAGTCGTTGATCCCTAATTTACGCAATAACCCAGATAGAGTATTCTTGCCTTTTCTCATTATGGCCCGCCTCTTCCATTTCTTCCGCAAAGCCTCTGGGTTCTTTAATGGGAGTAATCCATTCATTGTAATAAGTAAAGTTAATTAACACTGAATATTATAACAAGCTTTTTTGCTTAACCGATATTTATAATCAACAATTTTATAATCCTGATATAATCGAATATAGAAAGCCATATTAGCTAATTATTGTATTAGTGAAAAAAAGTAGCACCACATCTCGATTAAAACTTATTGATGATTTTATTAACCATCGGGTTGATAAGATTATTGATAAAAAAAGTTTAATTGCCAAACTAAAGTCTGGTAAAAAATTGATTGTTAAACACGGGGTAGACCCAACAACTTCCGACCTACATATTGGCTACGCTGTGGTCTATCACAAACTTAGAGCCCTGCAAGATTTAGGGCACACTGTAATATTTTTGATTGGGGGATTCACCGCCAGATTTGGTGACCCTACCGACAGACAAGTCTCTAGAGAGTTAAAAGATAGCAAGGCGGTAGAAAAAGTGGCCAAAAACTATGTTACTCAAGCTTTGAAAATTTTGGATCCCCAAAAAACTGAAATTCGCTATAACAGCGAATGGTACGACAAAATGAGCGCAGCAGATTTACTCAATTTAATTAGCAAATTTACCCACGCCCAAATGCTAGAAAGGGATATGTTTCAAAAACGGATCAAACAAAAACAAGAAATCGGCTTGCACGAACCCATATACCCAGTTTTGCAAGGATACGATTCAGTCATGCTTAAAAGCGATATCACTATAATTGGCACTGATCAATTATTTAACGAGATGCGAGGCAGAGACTTGCAAAAAGACTTTGGCCAAGCGCCACAAGATATTGTAACCGTACCACTATTGGTAGGGTTAGATGGCAAAAATAAAATGAGCCAAAGTTTAGGCAACGATATTTTAATTACCGAATCGGCCGATAACCAATTTGGTAAAGTTATGTCTTTGCCCGATAACTTAATTATGCATTACTGGGAACTAGCCACTAACGAGCCCCAAGAAAAAATTGCCGAAATGGCTAAATTACTTAAACAAAAAAGCACTAATCCAAAAGATGTTAAAGAAGAGCTAGCCAAAACCATTGTTAGTATTTATCACGGGAAAGCCGCTGCCGAGAGATCGGCTGATAGATTTAAAACTATATTTAAAGATAAATCTTTGCCCAAAAATATCCCTACAATAAAATTAAAACCCCAAAACATGGGGATTGTAGATTTTTTGCTGGCAGCTAATTTAGTCGAATCCAAATCCGAAGCCAGAAGAATGTTAATGCAACGGGCAGTTAGAGTTAACCAGCAACTTGTTCAAGACCCTCACTGGCAAATGCCAATAGCCCCAGGCGTTGTAGTTCAGGTTGGAAAAAGAAGATTTATTAAAGTTGAATAAAGTTTGTTTACCGGCCAAGTAAATAGCTAAATACACTTCTTACATTGCCAGGCAACTTGGATCGACTGCGCCTATACCGCCTTACTTGCCAGCCTTTACCTCGTGGCAACCTGGCTCGTCTATCCAGCTGAAACTTCATTCCTTCAAAGTTGATAATTGGATTTTTTTTCATCCTAGGTTAAATAAAAAAATATATTTAACCCTCCTTTCACTGTTAGTACATTATATCATAATTTTCACTTCTGATCAAGAATTTTATACTCCCAGAGCGCAATAATCGTGTTTTTTCACCTAAGAGACCCCATTACAAACCTGCCCGGTATCGGCTCTAAAATGGCCGAGAAGTTAGCTAGATTAAAAATTTTTAATGTAGTCGATTTAATCTATTACTTCCCTCGCAAGTGGGAAGATTTTGGCAAAGTTATACCAATTAACAAAATTAAACCAGACAGCAAAATTACTATCAAAGCCCAACTAACATCTCTTAGCCAATTTATCTCCCCTATTAAAAAAATGTCTATTACTAACGCTATTTTTCAAGACGATAGCGGGGCTTTAAAAGTAACTTGGTTTAATCAGCCATACATTAGTAAAAACTTAGAAAAACAAAAAACTTATTTATTGGCCGGAACAGCCAAATTAAACAACCAAACAATTGGTTTAACCAACCCTACCATAGAACCAGCCGATAAATCCCCTATTCATTCTGGTGGCATTATCCCCGTTTACCCCATGACCGAAGGAGTAACTTCAAAATTTATTAGAAAAACCATAAATTATTTAACCACTACCATCAAAAAGATTCCCGAGACCTTAACTCAAAAATTAATAACCGACTTTAAGTTAACTCCCCTACCCCAAGCTCTTACCCAAATCCATTCTCCTAAATCGATAGCTAATTTAAAAACCGCTCAAAAAAGACTTAGCTTAGAAGAACTTTTACCTATTCAATTAAGTATTTTAATTAGCCGCCAACTTAACGAGCAACCAACCGGGCAAAGTATCGCGATTGATAACAAAATTATAGACAAATTTATAAACCAGCTAAATTTTAAACTAACTCCCAGCCAAAAAACTGCCATTGATCAAATTTTAAAAGATATGCAAAACACCATCCCCATGAATCGATTGCTTATGGGAGACGTTGGCTCCGGCAAGACCATTGTGGCAGCTGCTAGTTTACTGGCAACCAGCCAGGCCGGTTTTCAATCGGCCTTTATGGCCCCCACCGAAGTTTTGGCTCATCAACACTATGACAACTTAAGACCCTTATTAAACAAATGGGATATTAATGTATCGCTTTTAACTGCCAACCAAAAAATTAATTCCGAAAATTTAGGCGATGTAGTTATCGGCACCCACTCTCTCATTCAAGAAAATGTAGACTTTAAAAACTTAGGGTTAATTATAATTGATGAGCAACATCGCTTTGGGGTTAGGCAGCGCCAAGTGCTAAAAGATAAAAACCCAAAATTTACCCCGCACTTTTTAAGCCTAAGTGCCACTCCTATACCTAGAACTCTTTTCTTAGGATTATTACAAGATTTAGATATCTCTTGGCTAGACAGCCTACCAAGAGGCCGGCTACCAGTTATTACCAAGCTAATTAGCTCAAACAAAGATTTAGATACTATTAAATCTACCATCGAGCAAGAAATTAAAAACCAACACAAAATATTTATCATTGCCCCGCTAATAGATATCGGCACATCAAACAAAACTTCCATTACCGAAGAGCAGAAACGTATAGCTAAACTTTTCCCAAAAGCTCGCATCGATGTTTTGCATGGCCGAATGAGCTCTCAAGACAAATTACAAGTAATGGAAAATTTATCTACCAATAAAACCGATATATTAGTGGCCACTTCTGTGATAGAAGTTGGTATTGATATCCCAGATGCTTCGGTTGTTTGGATAAAAAACGCCGAGAGTTTTGGCTTATCTCAACTTCATCAACTTAGGGGGCGCGTCGGTAGAAGTGATATTCAATCTTATTGCTTTATAGAAAGCGATTCAGCTACTCCCCAAACCTTAGAGCGCCTTCAGGCTTTAGCCGAAACCACCGATGGTAATAAATTAGCAGAAATCGATCTTAAACTAAGAGGCCCTGGCGTTTTTTTTAAAGACCAACAGTCGGGCTTTGCTAAACTACAATTGGCGGATCTAACTAATATTAAATTGATCAAAGAATCTCGAAAACTAGCAACTAGCTTACTAGAGCTAGACCCCACACTAGAACACCACCCTTATTTTAAAAAACAAATCGAACTTAATTATTTAACTCACCAAGAATAAATGAATGATTTTCTTAATAAATATGCCACTTCCATCGGGATTGTTTTAGTTATCGGGTTAATCATTAGTGGTTACTTTATTATTAGCCAACCTAATGATAGTAATAATAACCCACCAACACCCTCTAGCACTTTAACTGTGGATATAGCGGGGGCAGTTAACAGCCCTGGCGTTTACACTTTTGACCAAAACTCTATTATCGAAGACGCTATCCAAAAAGCCGGTGGTATATCCAGTTTGGCTAACACCGATTTAATAGCCAAGACCATCAACCGAGCCGCACTATTGCAAGATCATGGCAAAATCTATATTCCTTTATTAAATATCTCAGGCGATAATCAAACTGTAGATACTCAAGCTATAGAAATTAATCAAAACTTAATTAACATCAACAGCGCTAGTCTGCAATTGCTTGATACCCTGCCTGGAGTTGGCCCAATTACAGCCGAAAGAATTATTGATTACAGAACTAAAAAGAGCCAATTTAACCGCCCAGAAGATTTAATGAATGTCGAAGGGATTAGCACTTCTAAATACGAAAAACTAAAAGATTTAATTACTGTCTAAAAAATATCTGATATCATACTAATTGGTTAAAAAATTTACGGGCGAGTGGCGGAATTGGTAGACGCGCTAGGTTTAGGACCTAGTAAGAGAAATCTTGTGGAGGTTCGAGTCCTCTCTCGCCCACCAGGTAAATAAACTCATATTGTTGAGCAAAAGAAAACTGCCATATTTCAGGCAGATCTTTTTGATAATTAATTTAGTTAATGTGCTTTAGTCGATCGGGAGACTGTCAGATCCGTGGCTATTATATCTATCCCTGTGCTCAGGGCAGAAATCAATGGCACAGAACACCCCATGGATATTCATATACCCTCGGATAACTGCTTTTTCTGAGCATCCACTAACCTGACAAACTGTTTCGCCAGGGACAAAAGGTGTTTCTGGCTCATAGTGCCCCCAATGAGCACAATCTCTGGAAGGCGGCCAATCGCGATAGGCCCGATCAACCCAGTCAAGACAAGCGTCTTTTCTTAACTCTTCCGGCTTGAACCTCATTGACCCTTTGGGATCATACATCTTCTCAGATGAATAATTGACAGCTTCTCTGTATCGCTCGCTGAAATTAACACGAATAACACCATCCGGGTGGTCCACAGCTTCAATGGCAACAACCAAACCTTGTATACCATTGATGTCAGTTCCTTCTCTGCCGATAACCGTAACTGCGTCACCAACTTCGAAGCTTGTTGTTTGGGTTGGCATTATTATCCGCCTCCTGCAGTAAATTTCATGTAGACATCGTCTCTAGTTTCGCTTAATTCGTAGTTTTCTCTGTTTCTTTTCTTCATCATTATGTCGTATGTAAAACATAATGGGCCAAAAATAGAGAGGAAAACCATAGCGCCGAGAGTGTGCTCGTTAAAAATAACATCGCCAATCTCAATCTCGCCCCTCAAATATTTAAGACTGGCCTCACCGTAAGTGATGGCTCCGTAGATTGATGCATGAATGGCATAAGGCAGATTATACACAAAGTAAATTGCCCACAGCCATCCTAGCTTTGCGCCAAACTTTAAAAAGATGACACCATGGATAGCCAGAGCTAACAATAGCACTATCATTGCAGTTATCTGAGCATTGAGCCGGATCTCTTCGTATCGAAAATGTGTCGCACCATACATTATGTAACGAGATTTCTTTATCGTAGAGACATATTCATTACCAAGATAATCGGCGTGCACAAGTGCCATGATAATAGCCATTATGGGAGCTATCAACAAGATTGCGTTAAATGACATTATTTATCTGTCGCCTCCTCGTGTTTTCTAGCTCTCAAGGTATTTGATACTTCATGGTAGTATAAATTTTATTATTTTGCTAGCTGCTAAATTGGATAAACGCCAAGGATAAACTATTCACCTTATCCCATATTCGTAATTGTAAAAGTCGCGATTTTTGGTTATAATCATTATGAAAAACAAAAGTGGACCTTAAAAATTGAACAACCTCTGGGGGACTTTTATATTTTTATACAACCCCCAAATAAAAGAGGGGAAGAAATTATATATTATTAATTCAAGGAGTAGAAGATGCAAGACAATCTTCTTAACACCTGGGGTCAAGCAATCTTAGATCCTCTCCAGAACATCTGGTACCGCTTTCTAATCTTCTTGCCAAACTTGGTTGGTGCCCTGCTCATTCTTTTGATTGGGTGGATCATCGCCGCTGGCTTAGATAGATTAGTAGTCCAGATCCTTAAACAAATTAGGCTCGACGCAGCTGTCAACAAAATTGGAGCCAAAACTATGTTTAAGAAAGCTGGGGTATCTTTTGAGTTTTCTGACTTCATAGGTGGTTTGGTTAAGTGGACTATTCTCTTAATCTCATTCCTAGCTGCTGCTGATGTTCTTGGTTTATCCAAGATAACTGATTTCTTAAATCAGATCTTGGCCTACATCCCTAATGTATTTGTAGCAATTGCTATATTACTATTAGGTATGCTAGCAGCCAACTTCTTTGCTCACGTCGTTAGAGGCGGAGTAGGAGCAACTCGGGTAAAGTCAGCTAATTTCTTAGCCGCTTTAACCAAATGGATTATTTGGATATTCACTATTCTAGTTGCTTTGAATCAACTAGGTATTGCTGCTGTCATTATTGATCGTTTGATCACCGCTATCTTCTTCATGATTGCATTAGCTGGTGGACTGGCCTTCGGGTTGGGTGGACAAAAAACTGCAGCCGATACACTGGATGAAATTCAGCAAGAAATGAAGCACAAGGAATAATTCAATTATTCAATAAAACAAAAACTCGCACATACGTGCGAGTTTTTGTTATGCTTTAAAATTAATTTAGCTTTCTAACTCTCCTAACCTTAACGAGAATTTATATTCTTGCCCACTTCGGTACACTTTTACTTCTACTATATCGCCAGGCTGGTAGTCTCTTAGAATATTTATAATCCCCCTATCTTCAGTAATTTCTTTGCCATCAATGCTTAAAATGATATCATTTTCTTTAATCCCTGCGAGATCGGCTGGCCCGCCTGGGATAACCGCCAACTCACCTTGCCCATCACCCCTAATCACTAAAGCACCTTGCTCTATTTCCATATTATTTAAAGCGGCGAACTCTTTAGTTATGTGGATATATCTAATGCCCAACATTGGCCTCTTAATACTACCCGTTGATAAAACCGATTCGATAGCTGACTTAACACTATTAACAGGAATAGCAAAGCTAATTTCTCTACCATCTTGATCAATTGCCGTATTAATGCCTATAACTTGTCCTGCCATATTTACGAGTGGGCCACCAGAGTTGCCTGGGTTAATACCAGCATCAGTTTGGATAACTCCTTCTAATCTTTCTGTCATACCCTCGCCATCTCCAGCCACAATTACTCTATTAACCGCACTTACTACTCCGGCCGTAACTGTATTTTGGTATTCACCCAAAGCATTCCCAATAGCCACTACTTTTTGACCAACTACCAAAGCATCTGAGTCGCCTAGTTCGGCTACTGTTAGGCCACTGGCATCAATTTTAACAACTGCCAAATCATTAAATGGGTCTTTGGCCACCACTTGCGCTTTGTAATTTTCTCCTCCCGAAGTAACCACAGTATAGTCGGCCTGCTCATCAGAAACTACGTGGCGATTAGTTACAATCAAGCCATTATCTCTAATCACAAAACCCGTGCCTCCACCCACTTGTTCGTAGACCCCACCAAATATACTAACCACATTTTTATTAGACACAATATTAACCACCGAAGGCGATACTTTATTAACCGCCTCAATTACTGCTGAGTCTTCGCTTAAAGTAAGCTTCTGCTCAGTTTCGATTGTATTAATAATGTTATCTCCCAACCAAGGACTCATTACCCAAATAATCAGCGCTCCGCCGAGAATGCCCCCCACTAAGCCCTGTACAAAAGACGATCTAAATATTCTAGACAGTTGATACATAACTTAAACAATGCTAGGTATTAACAAAAATATCCAATCGAATAAGAAAATCACTAAAATTAAAACTACGGCAATAACAATGTATTCAAAAATAATTTTGGCCGTTAAATTGCCTCTTAAATAATGTGCCACAAAATCAGAATACAAATAATAAATAACTACAAATAAAAAAGCTTTAAGATAAATGCTTTTATGCCAAGCATGGGTTATCCAAATCAATTGTTCACCCACCCAAGCTAAGAGTACCGCATACAACCAAAACTTTTTATCGGGCATGCCTTGGCGCCAAAACAATAAATACAACGCTAATACTAATTGAATTCCTATCCCAATCATCAGCCAGAATACGCCCAGACTATAGAATTGGACTGTTAACATTAACGTGGCTGTGGCTAAGAACATCACTAACAAGTTCACCAAACTTAACCAATTAACGGCTGCTAAATCCCACTGCTTGTTATCAATACTATTCTGATGCCAATACACTACCAAACCAGCTAAAAATACTATCAATGCGATAACCAGTTGGGTTTGCCACAAAGTTAGTAAAGAAAATATCAAAAACCCAATCCCTGCAAAAATTGTCCAAACTAATTCACAAACAAATAACCAAACTGCTTTAGTGGCTTTTAAGTTACCAATCCACCACACAAACGCACCAATCATCACCAAGATAACAAGCGCTACACTAAACAGCCATGTAGGGAAAAAATAAATCAGTTCTAGCGCAACCAAAAGCAGCCCTACAAACAATAGTAATTTACGATAATACCACAACCAATTTGAGATAGCTGATTTATTCAATGAAAAAATTTATAATATTAATTAGCTTCGCTGCCTAATACTACCCTAATTTGAGCTCCATAACTAGAGGTAACCTCTTCTTCGGCCACATCTGCATTTAAGTCTGTAGCTAATTTACGAACCTCCCAGCTTCTATCTCCATCTGTCATATCGTAAATTATCGACTTAACAAATCCTCGGGACAAATTATTCCCTACATGCACCACTTCATAACCCTCAGCTTCTAACTGAGTAGCAACCCTACCAGCTAATCCAGTGATAATTGTACCATTTAACACCTCTATTTTAAGCGGTTCGGTTACTACTTGGCTATCTAACTCTTCTAATGAGGCCTGACCAGATATTACCTTAGTTACATAATCAGCAATTACAGAATAATCATCCCCTACTGGCCTCAGAACATACATTTCATCAACCCTAGTACCATACAACAAGCCTGTAGGAGAATCATCAAACACCTTAGTGTCTAACAAATTAGGGTCAAAATCTTTAACTAATTCAAATAAACGCCTAATTTCGGCTATTGATAGATTGGTTTCTAGGGTGTCGTTTAAAATATCAAAGATAGACAAAGCCTTGGATGGTTCTGATAACAGATCTAGAGACATAGCTTTTTCTCTAATAGCCAAGATTACCTTCTGTTGTCTTCTGGCGCGATCAAAATCCGAAGTGCTTTGTCTTGATCTAGCATATTTTAAAGCCATAGCCCCATCCATGGTATAGGTACCCGCCTTTATATCCAAAGTTTCGTAACCCTTACTGGGCGTAGGATATTCTTTATCGTAAAGATCTTTTTCTACCTCTATAGTTACCCCACCCAACTCATCGATTAACTGCTCAAAACCGGCAAAGTTAATTCGGAAATAATATGGAATGTCCAAACCTAAAATGTCTCCTGCTACTTGGGTGGCAACACTTCCCCCAGCATCATCTTGACTATTCCCAATCTTATAAACCGCATTTAACTTAGAGTTGCCATAGCCTGGAATTCTGACATACAAATCTCTAGGTAAAGAGAACAACAAACCAGTATTATTTTCTATGTCTAAACTTGCCACCATTACCGTGTCTGATAGTTCTGGCCCATCAGCATCGCCACCTGGAATACCCATAAGCAAAATATTAACTCGACCAGACTCTTCCCCCATTAGCTCGACTGAGGAGTCCAAGCTAAATAAATTTTTCCATATTGCAGCATTAGAAATGTCCCAATTATTCAAAGCTAATTTGGTGGTAAACCATCCTACCACTAGCAAAACTAGAATAATTAAACTAACACCAAAAAACCGCTTTAACCCATTTCGCTTTTTAATCCGGTGCAACCTACTAGAAGTTGTTATGCTAGCTTCTTCTTGAGTTGATTCACTATCTAGCTTAGGTTCTTTTTTAGATTTTTTGTCCGATTTAAGTCTAACCACTGCACTTCCCCCTTCTTGTTATTATTATTTAGTTTTGAAAAATCAATCCAACATTAATATAACATATTGTAACTCAATAAAATTGACAAATAAACGCATCGCCAAGGACAATAGTAGGAGAAGAGTAAAAAAATAACTATTAATGAAAGAGCCCCAAGAAGAAGATAAAATGTTACCAGCGAGTTGGCAAAGACCGCCTTCGCTGGCTTTTGTTTTGGCCTGTCTACTTATTTTGACTGGAGCTGTATCGTTTATTTATTCTGACGGGTTTGGTTTTGTAAAAACTACACTAGTTAATCTAATTAAACCTAGCTTTTCATTAGACTTAGATTACGATAACAACTATCTGCCAGCTGATGGTAGCCTATCTACCACAATTAATGTAGTGGCAAAAAACAAAAAAGATCAATTAATTACTGGCGAAAACATTGGCCTTAATATAGTTAAAGGTAGTGTTGATATTAGTATAACTCCTACCCCCCCAGCCAATGTATCTAAACAAGTTATAGTTACCGCTACTGGAACCCCTGGCCAAGCTATACTAAATTTCAGTATTCAAAACACCAGCAAGGAGATTGTTTTGGATATTTTCGACCCAGCTCCTCCAGCTCAACCAGTTCTGCTTAGCCCAGAAAACGATGCCACTTTCCCCACCTCTACCCCTATTTTTTCCGGGCAAAGCCCAGTTGGCACCAGTGTAGAAATATATATAGACGATCAACTAAATACCATTACGCCCACAGATGAATCTGGCTTATTCAGCCTACCATTAGATAAGTCTATTAATAGCGGGTTACATAAAATAACCACCAGATCATTTAATAAATATGAAATTTACAGCTCTTACACTTCACCTATATATATTTCCATTCAAACCTCCGACCCAGAAATTGATATAGAGAATATCCGCATCAAACCTAACCCCGCTTCAAAAAACGATGTCTTTTACATGTTCATCCCCGTTTCGGCCGATGCTACAGAAGTTAAAGTTTTGCTAGAAGACCACGAATGGAAACTAGAAGATAAAAACCAATCCAGTATTTTCAGCGGGGCTATCCGTGCCCCTTCAACCCCCGGTTTGTATCGCCTATCGGTTATTGTAACTAATCGAGGCGGAGACAGCATTTTAGCCGAAAACATCACTTCTTTAACTGTTGAATAAGCAGTAAATTTAACTCTTGACAAAAGGCAAGGTAAATGCTAACATAGTGTCAGTTTCCAAGACACGCATTTTGGAACTTTTTTAAACCTTTTGATAGATTGATTTACAGATTAGACCAGATATTTTAACTGTTTAAATCAAACATATCATTAATTACTAAGAGGCTATTATAAATACCTCAAATCACAATTCTTCGAAAGAAGCCCCCAATAAAAAATCTCGGCTTCACAGCCTAATTGGGTCACAAAAGAAAAAATCTGTTAAGCTATCTGCTAGTAAATTATTAGATAGCACTTTTAGCAAACTTAAAAAGAAGCCTAGTAACCTTAAAACTATCAACTTAAACAAAGGCCAAGCTAGCAAAAAATTCTTTAACTCCAAAGGTTGGTTAAGGTCTGTTAGTTTATCCGCTAAACATTACGGAGTAGTAGCTTTATCAATAGCTGTAGTCCTTTCTAATCTACACGCCAATATCCCAGCCGGGATTGGTGGAGCCTCCGATGGTTACTCGGTGCGTTATAAAACCATAGCCGAAATCGCGTCTACAGCTACCCTAACAGAATTAGGTAACCCCTACTACACCAACGAGGAGCACACTATTAATATAGATAACGACGGCGAATATATGTTTAAAACCGTGCAAACCGAAACCATTATCAGCCGAAGCACCCGTCGCGAATCTATTAAGTATGTGGTTAAACCAGGAGAATCTTTAAGTAGTATAGCCACCGACTTTGGTTTAACTACTTTAACTATTAAATATGCTAACAATTTATCTAGCAGCACTCTTAGGGTTGGCCAAGAATTAAGAATCCCCCCAATAGATGGTTTATATATCAATGTAAAGCGTAATGACACTATTAGCAGCATTGCCAACAGATATCGAGTTAGTTCTGACGATATCCTAAAATATAATAACTTAACTCGCGAAGACCCTATCTTTGCTGGTAACGAATTATTAATTCCTGGTGCCATCGTGGCTAAATCGACTGCTTCGCCAGTCAGTAGCAAGTCTGGAAACGTTACTGTTCCTAGCTTTAATCCACTCCCTTATTCTGGTAGATTTGTTTGGCCAACTTCTTCGCCAACCCACTACTTATCTCAGGGTTACTACCTTTGGCACAAAGCTATCGACTTACCTAGAACCAATGGTTGGGGCATTTATGCTAGCGCTGCTGGGATCGTCCAAATTAAATCTACATCTGGTGGATACGGTAATTTAATTATCATTAACCATGGTGATGGCTGGAGCACTTACTACGCTCATTTAAGCGAATTTAAAGTTAGAGCTGGCCAGTATGTTGAACAGGGTCAATTAATTGGTATTATGGGTAGCACCGGGCGCTCAACCGGCCCTCATTTACACTTCGAGATCAGACAAAACGGCACACTGCTTAACCCATTAAGCTACTTGCCCAATTAAATAAATAATATCTTTAACTTAAAAGGCTCTCATTATTGAGAGTCTTTTTTGTCATAAATTAGTTTATGTCGCACAATATATATATGGCTACACTCACCCACTTAATTGATGACTTCTTAGATTATCTAGAAGTCGAAAAAAATCGCAGCCCACGCACACGCGATAACTACGCTCATTATCTCGGACGGTTTTCCGAGTTCTGCGAATCAGAATTTAAAAAAGATATTAAACCCAATCAAATTAACTTACCATTGGTTAGAAAATATCGATTACACCTAAATCGCTTAACTGACAAAAACGGTAAATCAATTAAAAACATCACTCAAAACTACCATATCATCGCACTCAGAGCTTTTCTTAAGTTTTTATCCAAGCAAGATATTAAATCACTCGCTGCCGAAAAAATAGAACTTAGCAAAACCTCTCAAAGACATATAAATTTTTTGAGCTTAGAAGAGCTAAATCGCATTTTCGAAGCCATCCCCAAAGACAACAAAATAGATCACATCCGAGATTTAACCATTTTAATGGTGCTATTCTCTACTGGCTTGCGGGTTTCGGAGTTGGTTAATTTAAAAAGAAAGCACATCGATCTAAAACGAGGCGAATTCATGATCCGAGGCAAAGGCGATAAGCCCAGAGTGGTATTTTTATCCCCCGAGGCCAAAGAATTACTAGAGTTATACTTCACTAAAAGAACCGACAACGCCGAAGCTGCTTTTGTATCCCACCAAGGGGCTAACAAACACACTCAATTAACCTCCCGAACCATTCAAAGGATTGTCGAAAAATATACAAAAGCTGCTGGCATAGTTAAAAAAGTAACGCCCCACATTATTCGTCATTCTTTTGCCACCGACTTGCTGATTAATGGCGCCGATATCCGCTCCGTCCAAGCTATGCTGGGACACTCTTCGATAACTACCACTCAAATCTACACTCATATTACCGATAAACAGCTTAAAGACATCCACAAAACTTTTCATAACCGCAAAAAGAAAATCAAAGCCTAAAAATCTACCATTTCGGCCAAGAAATCTTGCGACTTTATTTTTTGATCTACAATGTGATTCAAAAACCCGCTGGTAACTGCAATCACCTGCGGGCTAATTTGCGATATCTCATTAACTAAATAAAAATCATCTACATTATTAACTCTTAAATTCCGCAACGATTCTAAATCGACTTTACTTAGTTTAGTTGCTAACGGATCACTAAATTGATGCTTAGAATCCAGTACCCCGCCCAACACAAAACTAAACCAGGCCTCCAATTCAACTGGTTCATCGCATTCTATACATTTATCTAATTCCGGGCGAAAGCCTAAGCCTTCGGCCAAATTAATTTCAAAAAAAGCTTTAAGCACATCTAAGTTAGCTTTTTCTTGATTAATTGCCCTAAAAATGAAATAAATTAAATCGAATAAATTACCAATGTCTTGGGTTTCTTCAATTAATTTATCTACTGTTTCCGATATATAGTAAGCTAGTGCTACTCGTTTTAAATTTAAGCTAATGTTAGGCCAGCTTTCGATAGTGGATGCGCCTGTAATAATATCCAAATTTCTACCTTCGGCAATTAGATATTCGTTGTAGTGAAACAAGTCCAAAAAACCAGATAATTTTGCTCTATGTTTTCTCACTCCTTTGGCTACTACTCTAATTTTGCCTCGATCTTTGGTAATTAAAGTTAGAATCTTATCGGCTTCTGCTAAATTATTTTTTCTAATAACTATGCCTTTGGTTTTAATAACTGCCATATGCATATTTTACCAAAACCTTTGTTCCTAGATTGTCAAAACGCTAGATAACTGCTATTTTACTAGATGTAACTAGAGTTTTTGGGCGTATAGCTCATCCGCCAGCCGGCGGAGGTTAGAGCCTTCACTCCAATTACATAATTAGCCAATAAGGCATATTTAAAATCGTGGGCGTATAGCTCAGTTGGTTAGAGCGCAGTCCTGATAAGACTGAGGTCCCTGGTTCGAATCCAGGTACGCCCACCATCAAACATTAAATTAACTAACACCAATATGAAATTTCTTTTATTTATTCTTTTATTCTTTGGCGGCACTATTTACATAGTTTATCACCGCAAAATTGTTGAAGTTGTTAACATGAAAATTGGTTGGGCAGAAAAATACCTTGGCGCTGGGGGCACCTATACTGCTCACATCTTATTTGGTTTAATTGCTATACTACTTGGGTTATTAATCGGGTTTGGTTATATCCCAATTGAATTCTAAAATTTGGGCCTGTGGCTCAGTTGGTTAGAGCGCCTGCTTTGCAAGCAGGAGGTCGGGAGTTCGAATCTCCCCAGGTCCACCACGTCAGAATGGATTACACTCAATCATCCTGTTTATCACAGCATTCATATCCGTTTCGTCATTCCTCCTTTCAATCCACCAGCTGGCGGACACAAACATTCTGCTGGACAGCAGAATTCAGGTTGTGATTTTGTGTTAGAAATTAAATACAAAAATTAAACGGCTCATATGAGCCGTTTAAAATATTGACTAGGAGCTACTTTTTATATAATATAAACAGGCTGCCAGTTTGAAGGACTGACAGTTTTTTGAACCTTTTAACAAATCATCAATCCTGTGATGATCAAACCCCGGAGGCAATATTTTGGCAAAGCGTAAGAGCAAACGCCGCGGAGTCTGGCCCGGTACAAATTCTCAGCATTACTATAGCTGTTACAAGTGTAGACAGCTAAAAAGCAAAGCCTTAGAGCCACCTCACGAGACTGTAACCATCAAACTGAAAAACGGGAAAGAGACAGTTATAGGTCATATATGTCCCACATGTTGTGGGGTACAGCCTCAAAGAAAAGGCCCCAGCGGCTGGCACACCTGCTTCATTTGCAAGGACAGGTTCTATGAACCTACTGCAGATAAAGTGTACGTCAATGGAGAAAGAAAATATGTCTGCCCCAAGTGCAGGGCAGAAAGAGGACTCTAAAACAGGATCGGATGAAAAAAGGTGGGAGGAAACACCGCAAATAAGCTTGCTTCGGTAGAGGCGAGCTTTTTCTTTACTTAATAACTTAGCTTATATCCCCTAAACCTATTTTTATAGAAGTATCATCAGATACCAATAGTGCATCTGCAATTTTAGTTTCAATCTTATCCCTGATGACTCGGTTTAACGGTCTGGCACCAAAAGCTGGGTCAAAGCCTAGTTCAGCAATTTTCTCAACTACCCCTTCGCCCAATTGTAATTCTATACCCTTGTTTTCTTTCAAGTGCTTAATTAAATTATTCAATTTAATCTTAGAAATCTGAACAATTTCCGATTTAGTTAATGGTTTAAATACAATTACCCCATCGAAACGGTTAATAAATTCTGGGCGAAAGCTTTTCTTAACTAATAAATCAATCAATTCTTTTTGCATATTTGCATAAGGCACGTTTTTATCAACTGCCTCTTGAACAAAACGAGCCTGGGCATTGCTAGTAGCAATAATAATAGTATGAGTAAAATCTATAGTGTTGCCCAAATTATCAGTTAACCTACCTTCGTCTAAAACTTGTAGGAAAATGTCTAAAATTTCTGGGTGGGCTTTTTCTATTTCATCTAAAAGCACCACTGTAAAAGGAGTTTGTTTAATGGTTTCCGTAAATTTGCCTCCTGCCAAAGCTGCATCTCCACTAGCCACCGAGACCCCTAGCAATCTTTGAACCGAATCTTTTGTTTGGTATTCGCTCATATCTAATCTCACAATTTTTGTTTCATCACCAAAGTAGCTCCAGGCTAAAGTCTTGGCCAACTCAGTTTTACCCACACCGGTTGGACCCAAAAACAAGAAGGTTCCAATTGGCCGGTCAGAACTAGCCGATACACCTAATCTAGCTCGCTTTAAAGAACTAGCTACTGCCTGTACCGCTTCTTCTTGCCCAATTAACCGAGTTTTTATTTTATCCTCTAGCCCAGCTAATTTGGTTTTTTCATCAGCTCCCATTTCACCAATAGGGATATTGGTTTTAGAACTCATGGTTATTTCTACATGTTCAGTAGTTACTAACGCAACTTTGTTTCTTGAAGCATGCACAGCTGCTTCATCTAATAAATCAATAGCTTTATCAGGGATCTTACCAGTATGAATATACTTTTGGGCTAGTTCTGCGGCTTTTTTAATAGCTGCTAGAGTAATTAACACGCCTTGCTGACTTTCAATTTGGCGACTTAAATCTTCCATAACTAAAACTGCTTCATCAAACCCCAGTTCTTCGATATCCACCTTAGAAAACAATTGAGATAAATTAGCATTATTATCAATATACTTTTTATAATTCAGCGGATCCGATGTACCAATTAGCTGCAAATTGTTTTGTAAAGCACTTAGCAAAATAGCGGATAAATCAAAACCTTCTTCTGCCCTAGCCTTACCCAATTGATCTAAATTACCAATAAATAAAATGGTATTACCAGACCCAGAGGCTTCTAAAACTGCTCTAGAAAACAATTTCTGGAAACCTATTTTAGAGCCCATCATAGCCCCGATATCTAAAGAGATTAACTTGTAATCTTCCAGAGACGGGATATCCCCCTGGATCATCCTTAAGGCAATATCACCAACAATTGAAGTTTTACCCACTCCAGGTTCGCCGACCAAAACCAAGCTATTCTCAGAACTTTTAGACAAAACTCTAATCGACTCCTCCACTTCTTCGCCTCGCACTTTGGCTGAAGTCAAAAAACCTAATCTGGCTATCTCAGTCATATTTTTGCTGAAACGATCCAAAACCGGAGTAGGACGAGCTGTCCAGTTTTTGTTCAAATTTCTCTTTGGAGAAAGTAAATCATAAACCAAACCATGCCTCACTTTAGGAGCAGTGTATTCAATGTCCTTTTTGCTCCAATTAACTACCGCCACAGCCTCTTTAACAGTAGTTTTGTCTTGAGCTAATATCTCGGCGAAAGATTCCGATTTAACCAAAATGGCCTTTAATAAATGATGCCAAGATACTGCCAATTTGTCTGCGCTGGCTAACTGATAAGCTTGAACCAAAATCTCTTCTACCTCATCTGTATGATCTTTAAATGACTCATTTATATCACTGGCCGATATGCCTAATCGTAACAAAGTTAATTTAACTCCTTTGTGTTTAAATAAGCTAGGCAATAAATGTCTCAATAAAAATTGATTACTCTGACCTTTTTGCCATAAGTTTAGGCCTTGCCATATAATTTTTTTAGTAGGTAAACTGCAAACTTCTAAGAAATCTGTTAGCGGTTGGCCGTTAATTTTAGTAATTCGGTTAGAATTTAACCGATAGCTCCAATACATCAAAACTAGGTAAGCCAAGATTACCCAACCGGTAAAATAGCTAGTTTGCAAAACTTCTAAAATACTAAAATTTATTTCATCCAAATATATTAAAACCACATCCCACAACCAAATAGCTGTTAGCCCTAAACATATAGCTAACCAAATATAAAAAACAGTTTGCAAAAAAATCACCCAAGTATATTTTGGCCATCTAAATTTAAAACTATTGTTGTTTTGGGCTTCGATCATAAAGTTAAATAATTAAAAGAATGGCTAAAACCGGCAAAAGCAACCACATCAACATAAATATTAGGCCAATCAAAAATACCAATATATAAACTGCAATCGAAAATATCACCCTAACTCCTCTTAAGAAAAACCCTGATAAACGACCTTGCCAGGTGTAATCACCAAACAAAGGCTCGATAGCCAACCACAATCTAATATTAGTCCCTAAATCTAGAGCCTCATCAGTTTCCAGTAAAAGAGTTTTAGAAAAGCCAAATATTTTACTTGGAGTAGTAATTCCCCACCAAAATATAAAATTATAGATCTCTTTAAATGGTTTTAACCAAACTGATTGCATTGTATTTTTGTTTTTATTTAGAATAAGCCCACATTATTAAACTATTATATCATAAATTTACATTTTGGTCAATAGTTTTACTGGTTTAAACACCTCAAAATCCCCCATTTTATAAATGTGGGTAGTTTTTTATCTTTAATAACCTAGAAGGTAGCTAAAAGTATACGCATTTTTAAAATCACTTTTAAAAATGTCGGCCAATTATGCTTTCTGTAAGAAAAGCTGAAATATCCACCAATTTCAAAGAAATTAGCAAATACCTAATTGCTCCCTAGAAAGGAGGTGTTCCATCCGCACGTTCCCGTACGGATACCTTGTTACGACTTTACCCCAATCATCAGTTTCACCTTAGTCCCAAAAATGGAGTTTCGGATGCCCCTGACTTTCGTGGTATGACGGGCGGTGTGTACAAGACCCGAGAACGTATTCACCGTAGCATGGCTGATCTACGATTACTAGCGATTCCAACTTCATGAAGGCGAATTGCAGCCTTCAATCCGAACTTAGATTGGTTTTTAGGGATTAGCTCCATCTCACGATTTAGCAACCCTTTGTTCCCAACCATTGTAGCATGTGTGTCGCCCAGGCCATAAGGGCCACGCTGATTTGACGTCATCCCCACCTTCCTCCTGCTTAACGCAGGCAGTCTGTTGTGAAAAATACAACACAACATAGGGGTTGCGCTCGTTAAAGGACTTAACCTAACATCTCACGACACGAGCTGACGACAACCGTGCAGCACCTGTCACTGCTGTCCAAAAGGAGGGCTAAAATTTCTTAAAGCTTCCAACAGGATGCAAGACCTGGTGAGGTGCTCCGCTTACTGTCGAATTAAACCACGTGCTCCACCGCTTGTGCGGGTCCCCGTCAATTCCTTTGAGTTTTAATCTTGCGATCGTACTCCCCAGGCGGGATACTTAACGCGTTAGCTTCGGCACTGAGGGGACCGATGCCACCAATGCCTAGTATCCATCGTTTACGGCGTGGACTACCGGGGTATCTAATCCCGTTCGCTCCCCACGCTTTCGCTTCTGAGCGTCAGGTGCGGACCAGCAGACTGCCTTCGCCTTTGGTGTTCTTCTCGATATCTACGGATATTACCCCTACACCGAGAATTCCGTCTGCCTCTTCCGACCTCTAGAGAGGTAGTTTCGAACACTTTTTCTTGGTTGAGCCAAGATCTTTAACGTTCGACTTACCAATCCGCCTACAAGCGCTTTACGCCCAATAAATCCGGATAACGCTCGAACTCTACGTATTACCGCTGCTGCTGGCACGTAGTTAGCAAGTTCTTATTCATTTGTTACCGTCATAATCTTCACAAATAAAAGCAGTTTACAACCCGAAGGCCGTCTTCCTGCACGCGGCATTGCTGCATCAGGCTTTCGCCCATTGTGCAATATTCCTCACTGCTGCCTCCCGTAGGAGTCTGGGCCGTGTCTCAGTCCCAGTCTGAGGGGTCACTCTCTCAAGCCCCTTACCGATCACAGCCTTGGTAAGCCATTACCTTACCAACAAGCTAATCGGACGCAGGTTCCTCCTTGGGCGATAAATCTTTACTCCGAAGAGACCATCGAGAATTATCCCACCTTTCGGCAGGTTATGCTCGACCCAAGGGTAGATACCCACGCGTTACTCAGCCGTCTGCCATGAGTCTAAACTCATTCGACTTGCATGTGTTAGGCATGCCGCCAGCGTTCATCCTGAGCTAGGATCAAACTCTCAAAAAAGTTTGAAAAGAATTTTTTAAAAAAATTCTTTTGAAAAAAAATAGAATTGATTTTGTACACTTTTAGTTACCTTCTAGATTATCAAAGTTCTGCAAGAAAAATTATTAAAAAAGAAAAACCCAACCTTTTTACGGGTGTGGATCTTCCAAAAGAAAGTCATCTTGTCAATTGGAAATCCGCTTGCTAGCTTCTCCTTTTTAAAAATTAAAAATATATCTTGCAAGTAGTATTATATGGGAAATACATAAAATAAGTCAATAAGCTAACAATAGTATTTACAAAAACAGCTCCTAGAGCATACAATCGTAGCATGAGCGAACTAGAACCAACCGGTGAACAAATCGATTATCATACTGATGATAATCTTACAGTTGAAAAACCAAGTTTGACAGAATATCTTGTAACACCAGAAGACTGCACTGGGCATTTCGAAAATGGACCAAAAATAATGCCCGCTTTTCGCATGGCCAAAAGATTTATAGAATATGTTCAAACTCAAGGTGAAAAACAACTACCTGGTAACAACCCTGACACCATCTGGCTCCCTTATAAGTTCCACATAAGTATTGGCTCTGTTTTAGAAGAGGGCTCCCGAGTCAAAGAAATACCTGACTGTGAAAAACTAGATTTGGTTGATTACGCTACGACATTAATTTTAAAGAAAGAAAATACCTCCGATCAACCCACTGTTATTAGTGGTTATGTCAATGGGTACCCCGCCAATATATTTACTAAACAAGTAACTATCCCTGATAACTTAGAAACACAGGAAGAAACTAAACAACCTATCATAATGAATGCTCAAGCCATACTAGAGACAATCCCTCAAGGCCCAGAAATCCAGTTTATTGATAAAATACTGCCTCCTTCTAATGAAGATGTTTTAGCTGAGGCTAGCTATCGAGTTAATATTGAAGATTACCAAAAAATTGGAGAAGACCACTTTGCTTTTAACCCCGCCATTACCATAGAAGGCTTTGGTCAGTTAGCATTCATCCATCTACAAGAAACCAATCCAAAAACAGGGAGTAGCATACCTTTCTTTACTGAAATAGCCATAGATATCAATCACGCTGCACAACCACCTATTGGTAGCCAAATATTTTACCAGCTGATTGAGATGAATCTAGAAGGGAAAGGCAACCGCGGAACCATAAGTGGCAGAGTTATTATGAAAGACCCCGAATCAGATAAGATCATCACTATATCAAGCCACCAAGCTAAGGTTGGCATTATCTCACAGAAAGCCTTTAGCCGGCTTGTCCCAAACAAATAACTAAGCTGTCGTCTCGTTAACCACCGAAGCATCGATTTGGCTTTTGCGTTCTTTTGCGGTAACCGCAAAGCCTAAGTACTTACCAAATAATAATCTCATTTCGGCATCTAAAGCCGGAATTGAGCCAAAGAATATACCAGAAATAGGCACCAACAACCATTGGGCTAACATTTCGATATTTTTATACTTATTGTATTGTTTTGGCCGAGGTGGCAATAATTTATAAGCAATCATTGCCGAAATTACCACACCAATCCAGGTAATACTAAGTAGCACCCTAGCCAAATAAGGTAAGTTAAAGGCCAAAACTGTCATCCTGAAATCGGCATTCAGTAAAAGTGGCCACCACACGCCTAAAGCAATAATCAAGGACGAAGTAGCCCAAGACACGTGCCCTTCAAAAGTTCTAAAAGGGTGTATAATACGCTCTTTAAAGCTTAACTGGCCACGAGTAGAGAAGAATTTTTCCATTAAATAAGGAAAATGTTCTATCCCCCATGCCCATCTGCGTTTCTGAATATATTGGGCTTTGATTGTATCCCATACATCTTTGCCCAAAACTGCATCCATAGATACTGGGGTAAAAATCGGCACTACTTTATGATCACCATTATAGTGGTAATAAGCTCTATAGAATTGCTTGGAATCGTCCGACACTATAAAGCGATCGTAAAAGTCGATATCCACCAGTGTTTTAAAACTCATAGCCTGAGAAGAAAAATTAACTAACCTATATGGCCTGGTCGATTCAATTAGTTGCCAATACGAAGACCCCAAAGCCACCAACCGATTAATAGCTGGCACATCCCACAAATTATTATTAAACAATGGTATGGGTTGATATGTTTTATAAGTTCTGTCTGGATGAATAATATAGTTATATGTAACACAAGCTAAATACTGCTTATGAGCTAAAGTGTCACAATCAAAATAATGAACAAGTAAATCTTCGTGCTTTACACCCCATTCAGCCACATACTTTTCTAATACCTTAGCTCCCCAATAACCATTCGAGCCACAACCCTTCATTTCCCCCACAATTCCATCGGGGTGCACGGTTACAATAATATCTTTAAATTTGTCTCTGTATTCATTGGCCAATCTCTGCACATTTTCTAACACCTGAGGGCCCCCTCTTTCTTCAACAGTGTAGAGTAAAATAATTTTATCTTTAGGGTAACTACTGTCTAAACAAGACTTAACAGCCGCATTCAAAACATCGTAACTCTCACCATAAACTGGGAATAAAAATACATGATAAATATCTCGCCAGTCTTTTTGTTGATCGGGCAAGTCTTTTATTTTTTCTATTTGCTCCCACTCGTCTCTTAGCTTCATACTTTCGAAGCCCTTAGTTAAGTGAAATTTGTGCAACAATTCGTCCGACCATGTCTTTAGATCTTGCGTTTTATGACACCTATCTAACCAGTTAATCGACATGCCTCTTTTAAGATGAATGTAGCCAGAAATTAAATGTCCACCCATCACAAAAGACTTAACTAACCAATAAGTATCAAACAAAATAATGAAATAAGCTACACCAGCTGGCCAGAAAAAAGAAAATAAAATTGGCAAAGCCAAAAGAGACAAAGATGTTAATCCTGGTAAAACCTCCCACACTCTACTAGATCTGCTGCCTAACACCTTAAATTGTAATCATCACTAACGATATAACAATCCCCAGAACTACCAACTGGATAAACACTGTTGCACCTAAAAGCAACCAGGCCGATAAAATATCTTTTGGATACAATTTAAAAACCAACCAAGAATTTAATCCCAAAAACAACAGTATAAATATTGGCCACAAATAATCTTTTAAAAATAAGATTGGCCCCAAGCTAAAACCTAAAGGCACTGTTAGGGTAACTGGGTAGGGCGCTACAAAGAAAATCCATAATACCCAAAAAATTATATGTAAAAACCAGGCCAGGTAAATAAATGTTTTTAGGTTACCTTCCCTTCTCTTGAATCTACCCCATTGGTAAAAAAAGGATTCTCCGCCGGTTTTTTCAAAAAGTCTAATACGTTGCATGTTGAATTAAATTTACTATCTTAAATATATTAGATAGCACTAAACAAATATTTATGGTTAATTAACTTAATCTCTTCTTGCCCACCAACCAGCCACCAACATAAGAATAACTGGTAAAATCAATAACCAATCGTAATAGTTAATTAAAGCAGCGGCTACTACAGATCCATCTGTTAGCTGCCCCATCGAATCTTCTGGTAAAAAGCTAATTATCGAAGTAGCAATCAAAGCTGCACTCATAAGGCTATACACTAACTGAGCTACCAAACCAATAACTCCATTGCCACCAATAAAAGAATGCACAGCTAAACCACTGCACAAAGCAATAACTAGTATCGAAATTATGAACAAGGTTACCTTAACCATAAAAACCGAGACATTCCCGCTAACCCATTCATTATCAATTACCGGAGACGATTGATTAGTTAGCCACCCCAAAGCACTGTCTGCCCACTGATTAGCTACTACCAAACCAACATATGCCCCCAAAAGTGTAACGATTACTTTTTCTTTGCCCATCAAAAACCCGTAAATCAAGCTGGCTGCAAAGAAAATTAACAAAACCAGATCCCAAGTTGGTACCATAAAATTTGAAAATTAAATAACAATAAAACTGGCTTAAACATATCAAGAACTCTAGTTAAAGTAAACCCTAGCCAGAACTGTTTTATGGTCTTTTTAGAACACAAAAAATTACTCTAATTCTTCTTTTAGCTCTTCAAGTAATCTTCTCTGCGCCAAAGTAGTTCTTTTTGGCACATCAATATCAACTTTTACAAACAAATCTCCTTTGCCAGTCATCCCCACTCTAGGCAAACCTTTATTATTTAACTTAAAGACATCGCCCGACTTTGTCCCAGCTGGAATTTTTAGGTTAAGCATTCCGTCTAAAGACTGGATTTTTACTTCTCCCCCCAAAACTGCTGTAGGATAGCTAATATTTTTTTCTGTATACAAATTAGCTCCTTGGCGCTTAAAGTCCTTGCTTTCTAACACATGAATTACTATGTATAAATCACCCGGCTTACCGCCTCTTATCCCTGCTTCACCTTTGTTGTCTATTTTAATAGTTTGGCCATTATCAATGCCTGCCGGAATTTCTACTTCAATTGTCTCAGTTGCGTTTTTGCGACCCTCACCCCGACAATGACGACATACCCTTTCTGGCTTTTGGCCTTTACCTTTGCAAACATCACACAATCGCACTTGGGTCATGGCCCCCAAAATTGTTCTTTGGGTAACCCTAATTTGCCCAGTGCCACCACATTTGTCACAGGTTACCATCTTTTCATCTACTGCACCTGTACCATTGCAATGTTCACACTTTATTGGCCGCGACACCCCTACTTTTTTAGTTGCACCAAAAGCTGCTTCTTCAAAAGTAATGCTTAAATTAACCTCTACATCTTTACCTCGCAGATTTCTTTCGGGATTGCGTTGGTTAGTTTTAAACCCACCCCCAAAAAAGCTTTCAAAAATATCCGATAAATTTCCCATGTCAGAAAAATCTTGAGTAAATCTGCTAAAATCTTCTGGTCTAAACCCAGAAAAACCACCGCTAGCTGCATTGCTAAAAGTCTGACCAAATTGGTCGTATTGCTGCTTTTTGGCTGGATTAGATAAAATCTGATAAGCTTCGTTTATTTCTTTAAACTTTTTTTCGGCCTCTTTGTCGCCCTTAGTTTTATCTGGGTGATACTTAAGAGCTAGCTTTCTATAAGCTTTTTTGATCTCATCAACACTAGAGCTTTTATCAACCCCTAAAATTTTGTAATAATCTTTTCCCATATTTAAATCGCCCCACTAGTTGCGTTTACTACCCAATTTAGATCCGGGCTACCATCCTTAGCTGCATACGATATCTGCCAATTTAAAATCCCTCCCTTGGCACAAGTCAATAACATCGATACCGAATAACCATCTCGATGGTCAACTCTAAATTCGTGCCCACCAGATTTTTCTACTATTTCCAAAGCTTGAACAAAATTAATCTTTAAGTAATTTTCGTTAATTTTTTGTAACTTGGCCCCATCGAAAAGATCATTAGTAAAAGCTTGTGACATTTGGCTATCAATCATCGGGTTATTCACCACCAAGTACGTGTCATTATCCCTATAAGTATCAAATATGTACGAATAGTTAGCTAAATGATTATAAGTTAAACCATCTTCAAACTTTAAAGACATCGCTATTAAGTCGGCGCTTGGATAACTAGAAATAACTTGGCCAACAGCTTCGCCTATATCAGATTTAAAATCCGCATCTTCTTTGATATAGTCGAGAGTTAAAAAACTCCCTTCGGAGGTGTTGGAAATATCACTACTATTAGTTAGCGATTGACCAAAAGCACTGTAAGCCGCCCAAATAGCAAAACAGGGTAAAATTAAAACTAAAGCTAAGAGTACTTTTTTATACCTCATGGGGTTATAAAGATGGAGGAATTATCTGAACCACCCCCGA